>OJLA01002104.1_pt1 | contig 12316 bp, 13 predicted proteins | sample 1596611 | NCBI WGS metagenome assembly OJLA01 (sample SAMEA4350168, study PRJEB24818) | metagenome | biome: human; feature: gut; material: faeces | place: Denmark | collected 2013-09
ACGAAATGCTCAAGGAGATTATCATTAAAATAAACAGACGACCGAGGTTGAAACTTGGTTTTTCAACCCCCGTCGCCGAGTTCTTCAAATTTATTGCCTAATTTTGCACTTGCAGGTTGAATCTGCGGAGTGTTAGTCTCGGTTGGTGCGGAGCATCGGCACAGCATGACGTAAAGTCTTTACCCCATCATCTGGTTATTCCGGCTTCGCTTTTTGACAAGGCTGTCGCATGTATAAAGAGTTTTGAGGGATGGCATTATGCCCGTCATCATCCCTATATAGGTTACGGTCACAAAATCTTACCGGGAGAGAAGCTGACCTGCAATCTGACAAAGGCTCAGGCGGATTCCCTTCTGCGGGCAGACCTTGTCAAGCGTTGCTCCACCTTCCGCCGTTTTGGGAAAGACGCGCTCCTGCTTGCAGTCCTATCGTATAATGTCGGGGAATACCGGCTCTTAGGCTCCGGCAGGATACCAAAGAGCAACCTCATTCGCAAGCTGGAATCAGGGAACCGCGAAATCTATCAGGAATATATCAGCTATTGCCGTTACAAAGGCAAGCGTCACGCCGGTCTGCTGAAACGCCGAATGACCGAATTTGCACTGTTCTTCATACATTAATTGTAATAATAACTTAAACAGCATTCCAATTACCTTGCTACTCATAATTTGACCTGCACACTAAAGTTTAAGGTGCAGGTCAAATAATGAGGAATAATTGTATATATTCAGATATTTTGAAATATCATTCTTATTAAACCCGTTGTGTAATTGTAACAGCATTTTGAATATCAGCTATCTGAGCACCTTCTGCAATGACATTTTGACGCATTTCATTATAGACTGGTGCAATGCGTTGGGGATCAGCAATAGTCATAATTACAGTAAATGGGACCCCGTCCAAAGAGTGTAAATTTCCATCCCTCGATTGATATTCAACCTCCAAGAACCAAGCTCCTTTGTTCTCTGTTCCACGAGGAAAATCTTTCTCATATACCTTTATCGGATTCCATTTTTGTTCACTTTCAATAAGTTGCCACTCATACATATGGCCATTCGAAGATTTATTATCTTGGTATTTTGACTTGAGCATTCCTCTTTTATTACCATCTTCCTGAATTTGTCTTAAAGATACGCTAATGTTTTCTCTAATCATTTCATCGCCAAAACTGTAATCAATAGCTGGTGTACTTACAAGAGTGACTTTTACAGAACCAGTACATTTATTATTTTTTATTAGTGAAATTGGCCAAGCAAATCGGAAAGACAAAATTTGCTTACTTTTGATTCTTCCGGCGAAGACGAGAGTAATTGAATGTTCGTCTCCGTTAAGGATGTTATCAGCGGTAGTTGGCAGTCCATACCCTATCAATTCGTCTAAGATGCCTTTATATTCTTTAGCTTTGAAAACTTCTGGAATTTCAGCATTATGAACCATTAGAGCCATTAACGTTTCTCTTGAAATATGCCCAGAAATGGATTTTTCCACAACAGCCATTGTTTTGGCAACAAGAGGAGCGGAAAAGCTCGTTCCAGCAGCAGAATGAAGGAGACCATCCTTATTGACAGAAAACAATCCATGCCCCCGAATACTATCTTGAATTCCACAACCACTTTTATGCACAAAATCCGGTTTAATTCCAAATGTAGAACCTTTCCCTTTACATGAATATGATGCTAATCCATCTCCGTCTGGATTTAATGCGCCGACACTTAGATTACGAATGCTTTCTGCGGGGCAATAAACAATATCATCTTTTCTGCCATTAATTTTAAGAACATTGTCTTTATGATCAGGAAGCCATTCCGAACGAGGGCGTTGCAAATTTCCTGCAGATATTACAAAAATAATATCATTCTTCTCTGCAATCCGATCCAAAGCTTGAGCCAGAGGGCCATACTCTGTGTTTAATCTTGTACATTGTATGTTCATGCTTAGATTGAATATTCGTACATGTGTACTTGCCGCAATATCAGAAACCGCGGTTTCTAATTCCTCTATAAATGTGTCAATTCCATGATTATAAACTCGATTAAAATATCCTGGTGCAGGTAACATACACAAATCTATGACTTTACAACCATTTTGTTCCAAACAAATGGTGGGATTCCAGGTTGCTCCATTAATGAGTAATCCTGATATAAATGAGCCATGGTTTTTATCACGCATAAATTGGGGGATATTATCCCATGTGGCAATAGTCCAATCAGCGAAAATCGGTGAAATGCCATTATCAACTACTGCAACTATAGGATATTCTCCGTCATTGTTCGGAAATGGAATCTCTCCTAACTCTGTACTATCTATTCGAAAAGAAGGTTGGGGGATATTTAATAGAGAGGGGACAGCTGACACTCTGCGAACAAGGGGATGATGGGTCAATAAATCAAATACCTGTTTGTATTTATCTTGATCTTGTGAAATCGAAGGTAATACAGAATGTACCGGATTTTTTACCCTATTATGAAATGAAATACTGCTGGCAGATGTATTATCTATTCTCATAATAAGAAGATTTGAACTACCCCTGATTGCTGATTTGTAAATTTTCACACCAGGTATAGAACTTAGTCCTTCCTTCAAAGAATTATATAATTGCAATTTATCTGCATTTAAAGTATCCCATAATTGTTCACGAAGTGGCATCTCAAATAGCTCAATGTAGAAACAACCATTTGAGTTTTCTAATTGATTTATAGCTTCTGTTAATGTAAAACCAATTTTATCTTCTGAAGAATATATGGATACACTCTCAATGGCTCCCAGTTCACATCTCCAATCCGATGGAGCCACCTCCATCTCCTGAGTTTTTTTGTTGAGTTTAAGAATAGGTTCATCCTCAACATGGATTTCTATATCATGCTTTAACTCAGCTATTGATTGAGGGGTAACCTCAAATATCATTTCACCACGATGGACTCCACCAATCAATTTACAACAATTTTGTGGCGTAAAGAGTTTTCCTGTCGGACGATGGCTTTTTGCTAAAGCCTTATGTATCATTTTAACTTTAATGTAATTAACTTTGGAATAAGGATTCTCCATTTGAGCAACAGCAATTTCATCTAATTGAGAGATGATGTTACGCTTATGCTCAACGAACAATTGATTGTTATTCGCATAGAAATCTTTATTCCCCATAGGGAGACGTTGTTGTGGAACCATAGAGATATACGACTCACTATTTAGCACCACCTGAACTGGTCCTTTTGCCATATTTAGACGTTTTTAAATTTTGACATTTGTTTACTTAAAGATGACGGGGTTATATTAAGAATTGATGCTATATCTTTTTTCTTAAATTCCACATCTGGACCAGTCAATACTTCATATAAAATTTCATTTGGTCCATCTAATGCTTTCTTTACATTTTTACTAATGCGACCTGTATTGAGTAATATGTAACGTTTTATCAATGAAATAAGATTCTCATGTTTATATTCATTGATGATTTTCATCCGTTTAAGCCAATTAACCCATTTTTCAACATCAGCACCGGTAGAATCGGCAAGGCACCATGTCATAAATTTCAACTCTGATTCTGAAAATGTCAAAGGCGGTAAAAATGTATTTAACAAATCTCTAATAACTTTATTTGATGGTTTAGGAATATCAATTTGTACATCAAATCGCCGCCAAATAGCAGGATCTAATAATTGTTCATGATTTGTTATTCCTATTGTAAAACCGATAGAATCCCTTTCGTCCAGACACTGCAATAAAGTATTTACTATTCGTTTAACCTCACCTACTTCTTGAGGGTCGTTACGAAGTTTCGCAATTGCATCAAACTCATCCAACAACAAGACACAATTATATCTATTAGCAAACTTAAACAAATTGCTTATATTACGGGAACTTGTTCCTAAAAATGAAGATACAATGCTTTCTAATTTTGCCAGCACTATCGGCAATTGAATTTCTTTTGCCATCCATTTTGCAAGATGGGTCTTTCCTGTGCCGGGTTCTCCATATATTAGACATGATCGAGAAGGGGTAGCATTCATTTCTAAAAGCACACCATAGTTTTTCCATTCAATTATAATTGAATCTACTGCATCCTTGATTTTCTCATCAAAAAATGGTTCCGAAATAGCAGTATCAGCAGGAAATATTACTTCTAAAATTGGTGCAGATGTTTCTTTATCGACTGGTATAGGCGTTGAAGGCAATAAGTTTTCTCCTCCAAGTGCTTTTGATATAGATAACTGAGAAGAAAAAATTTCTTGCTTTTTTATCGCATTAGATAAAATTGACTTTAACGATGCGGCCGCTTTATCATCTCCAGACAGTTTATACGCATCAGATAATCGTTCTATTTGATGTAGAATGAGTTCACGATCGCATGCAATTGCTGAGCGACACAAAGATTGAATGATACTAAATATTTGAGCCATCGTGTAATCTTAATTTTGTTTCCGCAAAGTTAGATATAATTTCCATATCAGGCAAATAAATTGCCACAAAAGCAATATTATTTTCCAAAACAATTGAATTAAAAGCTAAAGTGGCGTGTTTTATTTCTTGAAATTACCATTATTTTAATCATATTATATTACGTTCAATAATGTAAAATAAATATCAGAAATCAACACTCTTTAATCATTGATTTATATCCATAAAAACTGCAAATGAGAGTGCAATTCATATCATTTTAGGGAATAGTGGTCATAAAACGCTGAAATTCCGATTATTTTCGTTAATTTTGGAAACTCAAAACCCTCCCGATAGATATGAACAATGAAATAATATTATATCAGCCAGATGCCTCTGATTCACTTGAAGTCAGACTTGAGGATGAGACCGTGTGGTTGAATAGAAACCAAATTGCAACTCTATTTGATAGAGATGTTAAAACTATTGGTAAACATATTAATAATGCTCTACAAGAAGAACTGGCTGGACTTCCAACTGTCGCAAAATTTGCGATAGTTCAAAAAGAAGGGGATAGAACTGTTACTCGTAATGTTGAGCATTATAATCTTGATGTAATTATTTCTGTTGGATATCGAGTAAAATCTAAAAGAGGTATTCAATTTCGTAGTTGGGCTAATACTATAATAAAAGATTTTCTTTTACGTGGTTACAGCGTCAATCAACGTTTGCTCTATATGGAGAGTCGTATAGACCACAGGCTTGCCGAGCATGACAGCCAGATAAAGGAACTGTCCGGGAAGGTGGATTTCTTTCTTCGGACCTCCTTACCTCCCAAGGAGGGTATCCTTTTTGATGGCCAGATATTTGATGCCTATGTATTTGTCTGTAACCTCGTGAAACGCGCAAAGAACCGTATTGTCCTTATTGATAATTATATTGATGAGACTGTATTGACCCTTCTTGCCAAACGAGGAAGCAAAGTTCTGGCAACTGTTTATACCAAACGTGTGGACAAGCAGTTACAACTTGATTTGGAACGTCATAATGACCAATATCCGCCAATCAATGTCAGACAGACTCCGCGTATCCATGACAGGTTTTTGATTATTGATGACACACTCTACCACATCGGAGCATCAATCAAAGATCTCGGTAAAAAACTCTTTGCTTTTTCTGAGATGGAGGCATCTCCGGAAGCAATTTTGAATTCATTGTAAAGCAGACTTCACGACCAATTGCCTTACCTCCACCTTCAAGGCTGTGTAGTGCTCAATTTTGGTTTGTAGCTTCTTTCGGAAATTAAGCAGTGCGTCATCTTCATCCTCGTTGAAGAACAGATTGTTCTGTCTCTGATAGTCGATGTATTCCTGTTCTTTCCGTCTGGCTATGGTAATCTGAGCCTTGGCAGCGGTCAGTTTAGACAGGAGCGAGCCGAAATCCGTACTCAGTCCCGTGCGTTTGTCATAATAAGAAAAGAACGTCTGTACATCCTCTTTTGGATACAGGCAAACGAATCTGGCATGACGCCATGTGATAACCCACTCATACCTTTCGTATACATCACGTGGAAGGTCATAGCTGAACAAAATAACCCGCTGCCGTTCCTTCGTCCGGTATTCGATGGTGATGTAGACCCATTTCTCGATTTTCAATTCCCGTTGAGCTTTCGCATATTCGCGGGCATATTCCATCCAGTCCTTTACGTTCTCCTGTGCCATAATCGTTGTCAGTTAATTACATAGTGATAAAATATCAGAGGGTTTCTGAAATGAGTCAGAAGCCCTCTGATACTTTTAATTATCTTACAGAAACGGAAGGGAGTGGTCCGTTCTCCATTTCCCATTTGTGAAGAGCTTCGGCATAGTCCTGACGCTCCGATTCAAGTTTCCGTTCTGTTTCTGAGGTATAACCGATGAGACGGATATACCCTCTGTTATAGCCTGTCAGCTTGCAGATGATTCCTGCCGCCTCCAGTCGATCAATGCGCTTTTGTGCGGTCCTGGCACTTGAATAGTGCTTGGGCCAGAAATAATGTTCACCCTGCGGGCCGTAATGGTCAGAGCCGTAAACCATATATCCGTAATGCTGCTGACTCTGGATAAAGTCAAAACGTCCTTTGTCAAGAGCCTGCCGCATGGCCTTGTGCGCATCTCCTTCAGGATGCCGGAAAGTCTTAGGTTTCGGCCCTTTTGTGTCGAGCTTGGCAAACACAACCTTATATGGGTCGCTCCATTTGCCGATTGCGAGTGTGAGATAAAAATTAGTGTTGAAGTAATCAGTCATGGGGTCGCTGTCGTCATAGTTGTAGGACATGACGAAATTTCTGACATTGGTCATTACCTCACGGGCACGGTCGGTCAGTCCTTTATCCGTCTTGATATGGTAGTGGTTGATGGAATGATGTATCAGTCCCGATTCCTTTGTGAACGCCTCGAAATCGGCACTCATCAGCGTCACGTAAATTGAACTGTATCCTTCACGTCTTACCGAGAACCTGTATCGAGAATAGGTTTCCTTCAGCCAGGAGCGGATAATATCCACTATTTCCCGCGCTCCCTGACCTTTATAGTTGGTCCCGTACCAACGGTACTCATTATATACATAGCGGGCATACTCTTCCGCAGACGAGCCGCTATAATCGTTCTCATACCCGTTAAAGTCATTTTCCGTCATGGGGATATCCTTCCAGACGGAGAAAAGACGCTCGAACTCGGCATTTATTTTCTGCATTATTTCCGTGCTTCCACCCTTGTCAGGATGATAGTCGACTGCCAGTCTGCGGTACTTTCTCTTGAGGTCAGCCAGACTGCTGATATTTTGAAAATAGCTCATACTGTTTTGATTTTTTCGTTATACCATAGATACGCGGTTGATGAAATATTCCACGTAGTCATAATCAAGTCCGAGGTTCCGGCATGACTCCTCCAGATCATCGTCACGCAGATCGTCGAGTTCCAGCAACTCCTGCAGGTGCCTTACTTCGGATTCAAGATATTCCCGTGCGGTGTCACTGTCACAGGAACAGTTACGGGTTATCAGTTCTATTATATCCATAAGTCTGTCATTTGAGATTATACATTTTTGCGAAATAGTTATTCACAGCCGGAATACGCTTTTTGTAATATGGCTGGTTGTCTCTGCGCCATTCGGCAAGTTCCGCCATGGAGGTGAATGGTTTGTGCCAGCTCTGTCCGGTCATTATCATATCAACGATGGGAGCGAGTTCGGATATGAACATTCCGACTGTCCATCCTTCCCATATGTGTCTGTCCATGTCTGTTGCCATACTGTCATGTCTTTAATGGTTCACACTCAGGTTCAAGAAGGGCCTGCGCCGCTACGTATATTTCGTTGAGCCATATCGGACTGCGGGATGACAGGCAGTATTCATTGTCAGTCTCAAACCTGTATCCGTCATTCTTGTCCGTCGCCGAGATGCTTATACTGTCATCGTCAATGGCTATACGGTTCACCACACATTCGTATGGGTCTCCGGAGTTACTGAAAAATATGACATATACCGCATCCGGTGCGCTTGAATAGCTGTCACATTCCGGAAATTCGATTTCTGTCCGACCGTGTTTCTGGAGCAGTCCGATGATTGCCTCCGTAATTTCCAGTGTCAGATTCCCGATTTGTTTGCTGTAATCTTTCATAAGTATATTATTAAGTTGTTATAGGATTATTTCATGCCGCTGTGAGTTTCACTTTCCCTCAGAAGAATGAATCATTCACCCCATATACCTGCCTTATGGAGCATTCATATTTCTTATGCGGGTCATCGAGAACGAGCCGGTATCCGCTGTAACCGTCGCATCCAAGCTTAATGGAGACATCCTTTTGCAGTTTCATGTCCATCATGCTCCAGCCACCATACATTGAACTGAATATGCCGCAGCAGTTATCTTTAGGGATAGTGACTTCCGTTATCGAAAAGCCGCTTTCACAGAGGTCCCTGAGATCCACCTTCCCTATAAATGTCAGCAGATTCGCCCCGCAGGAGGAGTTGACAAGCTCAGTGTAGAAGTCCTCATATGTCACCAGCTCCCTGCCGTCCCTTGATTTTCTGTCGGGATACCGGCCGTATACCCTGATGCCTTTTTCGGTAAGCATCCGTCTGACCTTTGCCGGATTGAGGTTGAGGGTATCGATCATGTCTCCGAAATAGGAACCGGGATAGATGTATCCGCCCTGTGACTCTAGCCAGTGCGAGTTGATGCAGTCATAGTTTGAGAGCATCTCCACCCTTACCGGAATGTCATCCGAGTTTTTCAATAATTCGCGGATGGTGTCCGAACCGTTGCGGATATATATGAGGTCCATGATTTCATCGTGGTTCTTATCCAAGAATCCCTCCACGTCCTTCTCCTCAAATCCTTCCATGATGCAGTCATCTTTTATCTCCTTCAGAATCTCCCCGATGTTGTGGCTTTCCATTTCCCCGTACCATTCGTCAACCTTGTCAATAAGCGGTAGGGAGCTGTGCCGCTCCATACATTTCTCAATCACATCGAGACTGTCATCAAGATTATCCCGGTAGTCCACATATACAAGGGTATAGGTGTCCTTCATTAGAGATTCGATAAATTCCATGGTCAGTTCTCTGGTTTTATTTCCCATGTCATGCACCTGTGTACGGCAGGATTTGGTTTCCCGTACATACTGTTTGTAAATGGCAGGAGCGACCTGACGGCCGCTCCTGTTCTGGTTACGTTATTCACCCTAAGTTCCTTTTTCGGCTCCCGATTTTAGTTCAATGACATATTGTCGAGCTCTTTGTCTCTGGCAGAGATTGAGCTGAAATGCGCCACGATGATTCTCTGCGGGAAACATGTGAGCCTGTTATATCCGGTACGTTGCCACAGCGTGAAACAGTCGTTCCGGAATGACCAGTGGAAATGTCCCGACAGGGAACCGTACCCATGCCCGATATTCCTTTGGATAAGCATACGGTTCATATCCACGATATGCCGTGACAGGAGCAGGATGTTGATTATCTCCGAATATGCCGGATACACACGCTGGTCGGTAGGATGCAGCGGTGACAGATGTTCTATCTTCATAGCTCAGGTTTTTAATCATAATCGTCACCGAATATCTCCTGCCTGAGCAGGGTCCCGTCAATCCAGTCACAGGGTAAACAGGCATATGAATATCCGTCCTCATCCGTGTCCGGCAGGAAGATTTTCGCGTCGCTGTCTCCCATGTCCCCGAAAATATTGCGGTAATGCGCCACCAGCAGGTAGGGATTTTCCACTCTCAGATCATACCCGTATCTGGCACACCAGTTTTCAAAAAGCTCCGCGTCATCCTCGCCAAGCTCTTCCATGGCCTCCCGTATGTCGAAGAAGTTCGGGCACAGCCATTCGCGCGTTATAAGGATTGAGGGTATGTTCTCCCATCTGACATACCGGTATTCAGGAGCTTTTTCTTCTGGGAAAAGGCTGGAGCATCCGCACAGGAACTCGTTCATGTCACTGTAATCGCCCAGTGTCATGTCATAACCGGTATTCCGGTCCATGTCTATGCTGTACTGTGTCGTTACTCTCAGTTCAGCTTCGTTGAGATTCATTCGTTCCATTTTTCCAATTTTTTATTGCGGGAACCGGCGGGTTCCATTCCACAGGCATCAAAAGGTGCGTGTCCCGGCTGTGCAGGGTTTTGCGGGAAAATACCGGAGCCGCAGGCGAGGATGATTTTTCCGCAAACCGCCTGCGACCCGACCTTGCACTGCCACAGGGGACACGCGCTACCTTTGCCTGTGGGAATGGATGCCGCTGGTTCTCCATGTTAATAATTCATTTACCGGTTATCATCTGCCTTCCCCAGCTCAGTCTTATCTTTCCTTCCGAGTCAGTCTCGCGTCTTAGCAGACTGTCGATGACAGACATGGATATGTCAAACTCGCTGAATATCTCCGACTGTTCCATGACCTCACCGCATTTGATAAACTCGTTCAGCCTTTCCTTGGTAAGCACCAGGGCCATAAGGTTATGCTCCACGGAATCTTCGTAGGTGACGAAATGCACTTTTTTCTTCTCCTTCGAATCAAACCGGATAAAGCGGAAATAGAACTGTTCCATTCTCGGTATGTTCCACTGGAGCGATTCAAGGATGATGTTGTTGCACGAAGGGATGTTCACTGAACTGCTCAGGGACTGTTGAGTGCATACGAGCACCCCGTTGAGTGTGGAATCAAACTCGCTGACAATGGCCTGCCGCTTTTTGAATGGGATACTTCCCGTTACAGTGAACAGGGGCCTGTCAGGGAAATGCTCGCGGATGTATCCGGCATACATCTCGAAGGCGGCCAAAGAGGTACATCCAATGGCTATCTTTCCCTTCGTGTGTCTTATCATGGCGGCGATATGACGGACCTTGCCGGGATATTCGTCTCCCGAATACCCTTCTATAAAATTGGGAACCGAACAGGCTTTTATAAGCAGTTTTATCTGACGCATCAGCCTCAGTCCGGCATCCGTCCTTGTGTCCCCGGTGCTGTTGTAGTAAAGCTCGCATATACGACAGAACTCCTCGATGATAACGCGGTATACCTCCCGTTCTCCGGCGGATGGAATAACCGAGTGAGTCTTGACTTCATATTTTTCTCCGGCGAAATCCCTGAATTTGCGCGTTATTATTGTCTTGCCTATAAGTTCGGACAGTGCTTCCTTATTATAAATGTCCTGATTCTGCTTTTCTATACCGAAAACGGTCGCCTTTCCAGGGCAGTGGCACGACTTGAAAAGCACATGGCCGCGGAACGCCGGGAACGGTTCTCCATAATTGACATTGGGGTCTCTCTCGATTTCCTTGTCACGGTTCTGCCGGTATACCTCAGGACTCCAGCAAGTCATGTTCACCGAGTTATTATACAGAAGTTCAAACTGGCTGTAAAGCTCCGTGATGTTGTTGCGTGTCGTTGTGCCTGTGTCGAGTATCTTGTAACGCACCCTGCGGAATATAGCCATGACGTATCTTGTCCGTTGGGATACCGGATTGGTTATCTCGTCGGACTCGTCGAACACGAGGCAAATCCTGCGCGCGGACAATTTGATAAACCTCATGAGATAGCGTTTCAGTTTGTGCAGCATGGATGTGGACACTACAAGAAATGTTCCGGCAGCCACAGCCTCAAGGTCTTTATAACCGCGGATTAGCCTGAACCGCTCCCGGTTGTTACGGAGGAATGGTTCCCAGGTCATGTTGGTCGCAATGGCCGGGGCGAGGATTATGACATTTCGGACCTTGTTGAACTTCAGCAGATATTTTGCCCGCTGGTAGACTGCCGCCGTCTTGCCCGATCCCTGCTGCCAGTTGAGCAGGGCATATCTTTTCTGTAATACAAGGTTAAGGTCATGCTTCTGCAAATTTGTGAACTCGCACACTTCCAGGTCCTTGTTCACAAAAGTGGCATTGTCGAGATATGCTGAGAGCTCCGGCAACGGTTTCATCTTCGGAAATGCCATGTTTTGTTCCCTGAGTCTGTGCTGTTTGCGTCGTATCAGTCTCAAAGCGTCCTTCATCTGCCGTATGTTGGCCTCGGTTGGATTGTCCGGGGTTGGCAGTTGCGCACGTCCGAGCACAACGTCGTTCATACGGACTACCGCACGTGCGCTCTTGTCAAGCATTTTGGGCGCATAGGCTTTAAGTCTGAATCCATAAGACGTCTTTACAAGTGCAATTTCTTTCCGTCTCACTGTATTCTGGTTCCTGATATAACGCCTGATTACCGAGAGTACCTTGTTAGGTGTGAGTTTCTTTCGTTCCCACTCCTCGCGTTCCTCGCAGGAACACCCTTCCGGCGGTTTCTGATTGCGGAATCTGGCTACAAGTTCAAGGGCTTTGTCAATATGGCGGTTGAGCTGCCTATGGGTTTTCAGTTCCAACATAAATTTGGACCTGGCTCTTATACCCATCTGACGCTGCCGCCGAGCGA
>OJLA01002107.1_pt1 | contig 12297 bp, 10 predicted proteins | sample 1596611 | NCBI WGS metagenome assembly OJLA01 (sample SAMEA4350168, study PRJEB24818) | metagenome | biome: human; feature: gut; material: faeces | place: Denmark | collected 2013-09
GATCTTGTTGACGCAGTGGGAAGCGGTCAGGGGCAGACGGCACTTCTCAAAGATCTTGGGGTTGCCCTTGGCGGTGTGCTCCATGCAGACGATGCACTTGCGGGCACCGACGCACAGGTCCATGGCGCCGCCCATGCCGGGCATCTTCTTGCCGGGGATGATCCAGTTGGCCAGGTTGCCCTGGGCATCCACTTCCAGAGCGCCCAGGAAGCAGGCATCCACGTGACCGCCGCGGATCAGACCGAAGTTGGAAGCGGAGTCGATGAAACCGCCGCCGAAAGCCACGGAGGAGGGAGAACCACCGGCGTCCACCACGTGGTAGGGATCATAGTTGGCGTCGCCTTCCTTGGGGGACTTACCGGCGGAGACGATACCCAGCTCAGCATGGATGATCAGCTCCACATCCTTGGGCAGATAGTTGGGGATCAGGGTAGGCAGACCGATGCCCAGGTTGACAACGTCGCCGTTCTTCAGCTCTTTGGCGCAGCGCTTGGCGATAAAGCCTTTGATCTCGCTCTTTTCCATTACTTTCTTTCTCCTTCCACGATGTAGTCAACACACATACCATAGGTGTGGATATTCTCGGGCTCGATCTCGCCCACGGGAACCAGATACTCGGTTTCGGCGATAACGGTATCGGCGGCAGTGGCCATGACAACGTTGAAGTTGCGCATGGTGCCCTTGTACCAGCAGTTACCGAACTCGTCGCACTTATAGGTGCCCAGCAGGGCGAAGTCCGCATGGATGGGCTTCATCAGCAGATAGTCCTTGCCATCAACGGTCTTGCGGCCCAGGCAGAAGGGGCTCTCCTCCACCAGGGTGTCGATGCCCACGGGGGTCAGCACACCGCCGAGGCCGGCGCCGGCGGCGCGAATGCACTCAGCCAGGGTGCCCTGGGGCAGCAGATTGACCTCTAGAGTGCCCTCGGTGTGCTGCTGGCCGACCTCGGGGGTCATGCCAACGTGAGTGGCGATAACGCGCTTGACCTGATGATTGTGGATCAGCTCCGCGATACCGAAGAACTCCTCGCCCTGGGGGCCCACTGCGCGGCCCATATCGTTGGCGATTAAGGTCAGGTCCTTGGTGCCCAGAGCTACCAGCTCCTTGACGATTGCTCTGGCCTGGCCGCAGGCCAGGAAGCCGCCGCACATAATGGTGGCGCCGTTGGGGATCATAGCCGCTGCCTCTTTGGCAGTGATAACAGGTTTCTTTGCCATTTCAGTTCCTCCTTGTTATTTGTCGTTCTCCCAAAAAATAGAATCCCTTCTATTTTCTCATTTATAATCATAGCACTGTTGGCGGGAAAATACAAGAGAAGATTGGATAACTTTTTCACAAATGAACAGATTCACCGTCGAAACAGCCATACTGTACGAAATGTGAAAAACGGATATTTGGAGACACGACCAGACGGCCACCGCAACAGTGGCCGTCTGGCGTAAGGTTAAATTTTACTTCATGCCACGCTTGACCATCTCGGTCACAGCGAAGGAAGCCACGTCGTCGGCATACTTGCCGGCGCCGAAGCCGGCGTCATAGCCCAGCTCTTTGGCCAGCTCATGGGTGATACGGGGACCGCCGCAGCAAACAACGAACTTGTCGCGCAGGCCCTCGGCCTCCAGCAGCTCGATGAGGTTGGTGAGATTCTGGATGTGGACGTCCTTCTGGGTCACGGTCTGGGACACCAGCAGCACGTCGGCGTGCAGCTCCAGGGCTTTCTTGATGAACTCCTCGTTGGGAACCTGGGAGCCCAGGTTGTACGCCTCGATCATCTCGTAGCGTTCCAGGCCGTAATGACCGGCAAAGCCCTTGCGGTTCATGATGGCGTCGATGCCCACGGTGTGGGCGTCGGTACCGGTAGACGCACCCACCATAACGACCTTGCGGCCGATATGCTCGCGGATGTAGTCATTGGTGTCTTCCATGCTCATGACGTCGGACTCCACGGTGATTACATGGATATCCTCATAGTTTACGGAGTGGACGCAGCTGCCGTAGACCACATAGAAGGTGAACTCCTTGTCCAGGGGGGTGTGGTAAGCCACGTTGGGCTCGTCCAGACCCATTTTCTTGGCGATCTGACGGGCAGCCTCCTCGCCGCGTTCGTCGTCCTTGATGGGCAGGGTGAAGCTGGTCTGCACCTTACCGTCGTTCATGGTGTCGCCGTAGGGCTTCAGACGGGTCAGGTCCAGGGTGGTATCGAAATCGATCTTATGGGTGTTATACAGTCCGCTGCTCATTCTGCTGCCACCTTCCCTTTCATGACTTCAACAAAGGGATTGAAGTATTTGTCGTCCTTGACCACAACACCGGCCAGGCCCTTGCCGCCGTCCTTAGGACGCTTGACATCGGCGAAGATACCCTTTTCAATGGTGGTGAACAGGCCCAGCTTCTCGATCTCCTTCAGCAGATCGGTGGCCTTGGTCAGCACCTCGTTGGCGCGGTTGCGGATGATGCCGTTCTCCTTATAGGTCAGCTCGCTGCCCAGATCCTTCATGGTGCGGAAGATATACTGCGCATTCTCGATGGACAGGGCGCGGTCGGACATGAACGGGGTGTGGATGGCCTCGGTCATCATGCCCAGCAGGCACAGCCGCTGGTTGGTCAGGATGGTCACCATGTTGAACAGGGCATCCTGGATGTGGCCGCGGAAGATATTGCCGGTCATGAACTTCGTGGGCGGCATGTACTTCAGCGGGGCGTTGGGGAAGATCTCGCGGGCCATCTGCGCCTGAGCCAGCTCATAGAGGAAGGTATTCTCCACGGCGGGGTCCATTTCAAAGGCATGGCCCAGACCCATCTGCTCCTCGCGCATACCGGCGTCCTTGGCAAAGGCCTCGTTCAGGAACTGGGAGGCCAGAACGGTGTGGGCGGCGGTGATGGCGTCGTCGGTGGTCAGGTAGTTATCCTCACCGGTGTTGATGATAACGCCGGCATAGCCGTTGATGACGCGGGAGAAATACTGGTCGACGATGGTGCGCTGCATGTTGATGTCGCGGAACAGGATGCCGTACAGAGCGTCGTTCAGCATCACGTCCAGGCGCTCCAGAGCGCCCATGGCGGCGATCTCGGGCATGCACAGGCCGGAGCAGTAGTTGCACAGGCGGATGTAGCGGTGCTGCTCCTCGCCCACCTCGTCCAGGGCGGCGCGCATCAGGCGGAAGTTCTCCTGAGTGGCGTAGGTACCGCCGAAGCCCTCGGTGGTAGCGCCGTAAGGCACATAGTCCAGCAGGGACTGGCCGGTGGTACGGATCACAGCGATGATGTCAGCGCCCTGCTTGGCGCCGGCCTTGGCCTGAATGATATCCTCGTAGATATTGCCGGTTGCCACGATGATATACAGGTAGGGGCCCTGCTTGTCGCCCCACTCGTTCAGGTAGGAATTACGCTTGGAAACGTTGCTGTTGATGCGCTGGATGGTAGCCTCCACCACAGGCGTGATGGCGGCGCGGATCTCCGCGTCGCTGTGAGCGGGGAGCTTGCTGAGATCCAGCTCACCGGCGCTGACAGCCTCTGCCACGCCCTGGGGATCCTTGCCGGTCTCCACCATAGCGTTGCCGATGGCCCAGGCGGCGCCCATGGGCAGGAAGGAGTTGGCCATCAGGTGGTCAACGACCACGTTGGGCAGGGGGACGTCCATATCGTTGACGCCATCAATGCCCAGCAGACGGCAAACCGCGCGCTCCACCGTGACGGTGGTGTGCTGGTCGATAAAGCGCTGGGTGTCATCCGCCACCTTGGCAGCGGAGGCACGGGCCTGATTGACCAGTTCAAAATTCAAGCCGAGTTTGCTTTCCATATCGTTACCTCATTCAATAATCATAACAAAGGCGGCAGCAGGCAGGCTCTGCCCGCCTGCTGCCGTAAAGGGGTCTTTTGCTCTTGCTGCCTTCAGCAGTCAAGTAAGCGAGGATTTGATTGGTGAGTGTTATGCGGCAGAGATTTTTCGTTGGAAAAAGGCGCTTTTCCGCAGGAATACTTTGTGTATTTCAAGGGAAAGCAACGCATTTCCAGCGGAAAAGGATGCCGCAGAACCGAAACCAAGTCAAATCAGAGCTTACTTTTTAACATGGCGCTCGTTGCGCAGCAGCTTGGTGGGCTCCAGATAACGCTGCTTGGTGCCCTCAGCAACCCAAGCCACACCGGTCTTCTCCACCTTCTTCTTGCCCATGCAGACGTCGCAGTGGCAATCCTGAACATAGTGCTCGGGCTGGGTGTAAGAAGTGATGACGCCCTCGAAGTTGCGCAGGATGACCTTGCGGGGGGTCTCGGAGATCAGGTAGTTGGGCATGACGGGAGTCTTGCCGCCGCCGCCGGGAGCGTCCACCACGAAGGTGGGGATGCAGTAGCCGGAGGTATGGCCGCGCAGGGCTTCCATGATCTCGATGCCCTTGGACACGGGAGTGCGGAAGTGGCTCAGACCCAGAGAAGGATCGCAGGCATAGATGTAGTAGGGGCGGACACGCATCTTGACCAGACCGTGAACCAGCTCCATCATCACGTGGGAGCAATCGTTCACGCCGGCCAGCAGCACGGACTGGTTGCCCAGGGGGATACCGGCGTCAGCCAGCATGGCGCAGGCCTTGGCGGCTTCGGGAGTGAACTCCTTGGGGGTGTTGAAGTGGGTGTTCAGCCACACGGGGTGATACTTCTTCAGCATCTCGCACAGCTCGGGAGTGATACGCTGGGGGCACACCACGGGGGTGCGGGAGCCCAGACGAACGATCTCCACGTGAGGAATGGCGCGGACGCGCTTGATGATGTACTCCAGCACATCGTCGTTGACCATCAGGGCGTCACCGCCGGACAGCAGAACGTCGCGAACCTCGGGGTGAGCGGCCACATAGTCGATGCACTTGTCGATCTGCTGCATAGGCACTTCGCAGTCGTTCTGACCGGCAAAACGACGACGGGTGCAGTGACGGCAGTACATGGAGCACTGGTCGGTGATGAGCAGCAGCACGCGGTCAGGATAGCGGTGGGTCAGGCCGGGAACGGGAGAGTCGGTATCCTCGTGCAGGGGATCGGCGTCCTCGTAGTCGGCGTACTCCAGCTCCTCGGCGCGGGGGATGGCCATCTTACGGATGGGATCAAAGGGATCGTCCAGATCGATCAGGGACAGATAGTAGGGAGTGACCGCCATGCGCAGCTTGCCCAGGGTCTTGGCAATACCGGCTTCCTCGTCGGGAGTCAGGGTCATGTACTTCTTCAGATCTTCGATGGTTTCAGCGCGGTTGGCAACCTGCCAATGCCAGTCGTTCCACAGATTTTCAGGAACGTCAGCGAACAGACCATTGCGAGTTTTCATGTTCGTTTCTCCTTAAAATTTCAGGATGGTTTTGAAGATTCGTGCTGAGGGCAGGGGGCGCAGCCCCCTGCCTCAGTGTCAGTTGCAGTTTCCGATTAGCAATACTTCTCGTCGAACAGCTTGCGCAGCTTGGGGTTCTCGCGCAGGACGTTCAGGGTGATCTCGGCGTGGTTCTTGGTGTAGCCGTTGCCCACGATCATGGTGACGTCCTTGCCGATGCCCTCGGCGCCCAGGGCGGCCTTGGTGAAGGAGGTAGCCATGGAGAAGAAGTAGACCAGACCGTCATCACGGACGGGCAGGATGGCGGACATCTCGCAGGACTCGATGTTCACGCAGCAGATGGAGATATCGTACTCCTTGCCGTCGTTGACACCCAGAGCGGCTTCCATAACGTCCACGGGCTTGGTGCAGTCGGCAACGATCACGTCGGTGTAAACGCCCAGCTCCATCAGATCGGCAACCTGGGAGGCCTTGCGGACAACGCCCACGACCTTGCCCTTGGGGCCGACCTTCTTCATGGCCTCGTAGCCGCACAGAACGGCGGACTTGCCGTTGGCGCCCAGGATCAGAACGCTGTCACCCTCGTGAGGCAGCTTGCGGGCCTGAGCGGGAGCGCCGGCCACGTCCAGAGCGGCCAGGGCCAGAGGCTCGGACATATCCTCGGGCATCTTGCAGTACAGAGCGGACTCGAACAGGATGGCCTTGCCGATGATGTCGACGCGGTCGATATCCTTGTGGATGGACAGGATCTTCTCGATCTTCAGGGGGGTCATGGACAGGGACACCAGGGAGACGATCTTGTCGCCTTCCTTCAGGTCGAAGCCGGGCTTGTTCTTCAGATCCTCGCCGATGTGAGCGACGACGCCCTTGAACATACCGCCGGAACCGGTGACGGGGTTCTGCTGCTTGCCGCGCTCGGCCACGATGCCCATGATCATCTCGCCGATCTTCTGCTCGTCGCCGCCGCAGGCCTCGGAGATCTGGGTGAAGGAAGCGGAGTCGATGTTCAGGGAGGTGACATCGCACACGATCTCGTTGGAGTAGACCTTGGTCATGTCGTTGTCGATCTTCCATGCAGCCTGGGTCAGAACGCCCTTGGGCTCGATAACGCGGTGGGTACCGTACTTGTTGCCTTTCAGTTCAGCCATTGTAAAATTCCTCCTAAAAAATTTATACTCAATTGATTGAAACGATTACTTCAGGGGCTTGAGAGACAGGATCTCGCGGGCCTCAGCGGGGGTAGCGATCTCGCGGCCCAGCTCCTTGGCGATGCGGACCACCTTGGCCACCAGCTCGCCGTTGGACGCGGCCTTCTGGCCCTTGCCCAGATAGATGTTGTCCTCGAAGCCAACGCGGACGTTGCCGCCCATGGCGATGGCAGCGGCAGCCATGGTCCACGCGGCGCGGCCCACGCCGGACACGGTCCAGGTGGAGCCTGCGGGAATCTTGCTGGCGAAGAACGCCAGGTTCTCCACGGTAGCGGGGGTGCAGCCGTGGACGCCCAGCACGAAGTTGAACTGCATGGGATGAGCGGGCACCTCACCCTTCTTGGCCATGCCAAGGATGGTATCGATGTGACCCAGCTCGAAGCACTCGTACTCGGGCTTGATGTTGTTCTCCAGCATGCGCTTGCCGAAGGCACGCATGGTGGGCATGGTGTTGTCGAATACCTCGTCGCCGAAGTTGCAGGTGCCGCAGTCCAGCGTGGCCATCTCGGGGAACAGCTCGGTGGGCTGCAGACGCTCCTCGGGGCTCATGCCGGTGGCGCCGCCGGTGGAGGGGATCATGATGACGTCGGGCAGCTCCTTGCGGATGGCGTCCATCACCACGCGGAAACGCTCGCGATCCTGGGTGGGGGTGCCGTCGTCCTCGCGGACATGGATGTGCAGGATGGCGGCGCCGGCCTCGTAAGCGGACTTGGCCTCGCGCACCATCTCCTCGACGGTGTAGGGAACGGCGGGGTTGGAAGCTTTGGTGACTTCAGCGCCGCAGATAGCGGCAGTAATGATCAGCTTTTCCATTTCCGTACTCCCTTACTTCTTGATTTCCTTGCGCTGGCAATCCTTGGGGGTGACGCAGGTGCCGTGAGCGCGGCAGACCACGATGGGCTCGGCCAGCACGTCAGCGGCGGAAGCGCTGATGTCGGGGCGGGAGACGATGACCTTGCGGGCCTCGAACTTCATGGTGCGGGAGGTGTTGCCGATCTTCTCGATCTCGCCGTAGGCCTCGATGTAGTCGCCGGCGTACACGGGAGCCAGGAACTCCACGTTGTCATACGCGCAGAACAGGCCCTCGTCACCGTCGCAGGCGATCAGCAGCTCGGTGGCCACGTCGCCGAACAGGTGCACCATGTGGGCGCCGTCCACCAGGTTGCCGCCGTAGTGGGCGTCCTTCGCGCTCATACGCAGGCGAAGCATAGAAGTGATCTTTTCCATAGATGTTTCCTCCTTCAAAATGATTCTTTTCTTACGTCTTGTTCGTATTCCTCATTCAGCTGGCCGGGAACTCTCTTTTTTCTTATACCAGAAAAGAACAAAGAGCCTGTGGGCAAAGACGTTCCAGATGGGCTGGCAAGTATTTTTTCTCCAGGCAAGATGGAAAGCGCAGGGAATACTTTGTGTATTTCCGAGCATTTCCATGAAGCATGGGGGAAAAAGACGCCGCCAGACTCCGGAGTTGGCTTTGACCGCAAGCTCTATAGCAAAAGAGCGCTGTCGGTCAAGCGTTTTGACCAATAGCGCTCCATGTCGATAAGATCAACATGACAGCAACACCGTTTACGCGGCGCTGCCAAGGAAACAGAGTGGGCACACTGCTTCCTTTCGGCGAAAGACCCCTTCCCGTCCGGCCATCCAGGCCGCCCGCTCCGCTGCCGGACAGTACCCTGTCTCTCGCGCCTCTATTGACTGATATTCGGAATATTACCAGTGTCAATTATGACAGGTATTGCAAGACTTGTCAAGTGGGTTTGTGATACAAATAACAAACTTATTTTTTGTGCAACTTTCCAAGTGTTTGGCAAAAAATTTCGCTCCGGGAAACCGGAGCAATAAAATTTGCTCCAAATGGGCATCGCCCATTTGGAGCAAGCAGGCTCTCGCTGCGACCCGCGCCTTTTCTACTGGAGTGCTACAAAAATTAAGACGAATACTACGGCGGCATAGCCGCCGAGATCGGATGCTAAAAATATGCCACCGGCATATTTTCTTAACGCACCGACGCGGCGAAAAACGATTCCAATCGTTCGCCGCCATGGCGGGCGGCGAATTCTGCGAAGCTTTTTCCAGGCCCGGAAACCTTAATAGTTCTCCTCGATCAGCCGCATGATCTCCGGTTTCAGCGAAAGCATGCGGCAGATGTTCAGGGCGTCCCGCGGACAGTCGGAGCGGCCCTCCACCCGGTACAGGCCGTAGTCATATGGCGGGCGATGACCGCCACGCCGTCCTCGCTGGTGACGGCCAGCTCACGGCGGATCGCGTCGGGATCCACGTCACGCAGGCCGATGATCTGATAGTGGTCGTTGGCGCACTCGGCCACCTTGTCGTAGTGGGTGGTCAGCAGGGAGATGGCGTTGACGCCGTTGAGGTACTTGGTGACCGCCTGGACGATGACCGCGCCCTCGTCGGGGTTGGTGCCTCGGGCGAACTCGTCCAGCAGGAACAGGGAGTAGCCCTGCTCCACCTCGGCCAGAGCCTTCTGGAACTGGACGATCTCGGAGCCGAAGCCACTGAGGCCGGACTGGATGGACTGCAGGTCATCAAACAGCATCTTCACGCTGTGGAACAGGGGCATCTTTGCGGATTTGGCGCACACCAGGAAGCCCGCCTGCAGCAGCAGGGCGTTCAGGGCCACGGTCTTCATGGCCACGGACTTGCCGCCCATGTTGGCGCCGGTGATGACGGTGGCGCCCCGGTCCAGGGCGATGGACACGGGGACGAAGGCTCTTCCCTGTTCAGCCAGCAGATCCACCAGCTCCGGGTTCACCATGTCCTCCAGCACCAGCTCACCGTCGGTGATCTGAGGCAGCACGCCGCCGTAGCGGACGGCGAACAGGGCCTTCTGCACCATGAAGTCCAGGCGGCCCAGGGTCTCGGCGTCGGTCAGCAGGCCGTCCACCATGGGGGCAAGCTGGGCGCCCATGGTGCGGCGCACCTTCATCTCCTCGCTCTCCTCCTCGGCGCAGATGCGGGTGCGCTGGAGGCGCAGGTCGTCCTTCTCGGCGTCGGTCTGGGCGTGGAACAGCCGCTCCTCGATGTCCTTTTTGGCGGTGCGGATCTCCTTCAGCTTCTGGGTGGCGCTGTCGGGGATGTAGAAGCCGCGGCTGCCGGTGTGGTTGGGGTCCAGGATATCCAGCGCGGCGGCGGGATCGTAGAGCGCCGCGTCCTTCAGATGGGCGGTGTCGTTGATGGTGTCCAGCAGGGGGCGGATATCCCGCAGCCGCTGGAGATAGCCCTTGATCTCGAACAGCTCCACATGATCCGGCACCTCGCCGTTCTGGCAGCGGCGCAGGGAGTTGCGGATGTCCTTGATCTGGCACAGCAGTGTCATCAGGCGGGTGAAGGTGTCCTTCAATTCCTCGTTATGGGCGGCCAGGGCCTGGACGTTATACAGCTCCGTCTCCAGGGCCGAGCGCTCATCGGGGGCATAGAACCGCAGGCGGCGGATGCGCTCCAGCCCGAAGGGGGAGCAGCCGTGCAGCGTCTCCAGGGCGTATTGCAGGCCGATCTTGACCTTTTCATCGAAAGATACGGTGATCATTGTAATTCCTCCTTCACGTTGATGACCGGGGCGTCCACGGCGGCGGTCATGGCGGCCATAAAGGCGTCCTTGTCGAAGCGCCAGCCGTAGGCCGAGACGGGGTTGATGGTGACGCACAGGGTGCGGGCGGCCTCCTCCGTTTCCAGCGTGACGCTGCGGGTGGCCAGCTTGTCCAGGGTGTCGGGCTTCAGCAGCACCTTGCTGGGATCCTTCACCACCAGGCGTCCGTTGCGCAGCACCCCGCTGCGCAGCAGCGGCAGCACCATGCTGTCGGTCAGCGCGCCGGTGATCAAGGCCGCGCCGTTTTCCCGCCAGCACTTTTCAAGGCCCTCGGCCGCCTCCGGCGGCAGGGTCTCCGCCTTTGGCAGGTTCATCAGGTGATAGATGTGGGCGGTGTCGGCTACCACCTTGTCCATATTCATGTCGTAGCTGGCGCCGGTGCAGAGGATGACGCCCTCCGCCACGGCCCGGGCGCCCAGACTCTTGCGGCCCAGGGCGCCGTCGATGATGGAGATATCCGCCCCCAGGTCAAAGAACTCCCGGGACACGGTCTTGAGCTGGGTGGTGATGGAGGGCCCGGCCAACTGGACGTATCCGGCGCTGCGGGCCCGGACGATGACCACCTCGCCCAGAGGCGTGGGGATGCCGGTGGTCATCAGGATCTCCTTGGTGATGTCCCCCAGCCGCAGCATGTCCTGCGCCGTGGCGATGAGGGTGCCCTCCCGGACGAAGATGCCGGGCTTTTCCGTACCGGTGACCACATCGGTGGATTCGCCGTCCCGGCCGATGGAGGTCAGGCCCAGGACACCCTGCAGCCTCCCCTGCTCCAGCAGCCAGTTGAGCATGGTGGTCTTTCCGGCGTTTTTGCACATGCCCACGATGGACATGGTTTTCACGCTGTGAAGCTGCCGCAAAAGCTGTTCTTTCATATCTGCGCTCCTTCGGAGTAGTCATATAGTCATTCAACAGATGATTATACCTGATATCACCGGAAAAAGAAACCCCCAATTTTGATTTGATTTTTTGAATTGTTTCCTGTCAGTCGGTTGACAGCAGTGGTATAATAAGGAAAATTCCCGTAAAGGAGACCGCCGCCATGGAGATCACCCGCGCCTACGTCAAAAGCATCCTGCCCCACCGGGACCCGGAGGGCCACAAGGGCACCTTCGGCAAGGTGTACTGCCTGTGCGGCGCGGTGGGCTACACCGGCGCGCCGGTGCTGGCGGCCTCCGCCGCCGTCCGCAGCGGCAGCGGTCTGGTGTATCTGGGGGTGCCGGAGGACATCTGGCCCATCGTGGCGGTGAAATGCCACAGCGCCATGCCCTCTCCCCTGCCGTCCCAACAGGGTAAGCTGGCCCTGGCGGCGGAGGACGCCATCCGGCAGCGGATCGCCGGGTGCGACGCGGTGCTGATCGGCTGCGGCATGGGCCGCAGCGACGAGAGCGACGCCCTGACCCGGCGGCTCACCGACACGGACAAGCCCCTGGTGCTGGACGCCGACGGCATAAACGCCTTCGAAACGCATATACCTGACATCAGGGGCCGCCGGGACAAGGTGACGGTGATGACGCCCCACGAGGGGGAGTTCTTCCGCGCCGGCGGCGACCTGAGCCGGGGCCGGAAGAGCGGCGCACAGGCCTACGCCGCCCGCTGGGGCGTGTACCTGATCCTGAAGGGCCACCGCACCATTGTGGCGGCGCCGGATGGCCGTCTGGCGGTGAACACCACCGGCAACAGCGGTATGGCCAAGGGCGGCAGCGGCGACATCCTCTCCGGCATGGTGGTGAGCCTGCTGGGCCAAGGGATGGAGCCCTTCGACGCCTGCTGCGCCGCCGTGTACTGCCACGGTCTGGCGGGCGACATGGCGGCGGCGGAGCTGGGGGAACGGGGCATGTCCCCCGCCGACCTGCTGGCCCGGCTGCCCTACACCTATAAAGAGATCGAGCAGGGATAAAGGGAATGCCTTCCGAGATCACGTTTTCGGAGGGAGAATCACATGAAACGCATGCTGATCCTGCCGCTGTGCCTGCTGCTTCTGTGCGGCGGCTGCGGCAAAAAGAGCGGCGCGGCGGCGGATATCCAGGCCCAGTACAGCCGTATCCATACCGCGCAGATGGAGGCGGAGGTCACGTTCCACACCCCGCAGGAGAACCGGAGCTTCACCCTGCAGTGCGCCTTTACGCCGGAAAGCTCCACCGTGACCGTCACCGCGCCGGAGACGGTGGCGGGGG
>OJLA01002114.1_pt1 | contig 12254 bp, 14 predicted proteins | sample 1596611 | NCBI WGS metagenome assembly OJLA01 (sample SAMEA4350168, study PRJEB24818) | metagenome | biome: human; feature: gut; material: faeces | place: Denmark | collected 2013-09
CTATTTTTTTTACAATAATTACCGAACTATTGTTTACAAATTAAAAATATTATGATATACTTCAATAAGAAAACTATTGTTTGGAGGTGTAAACGTTGGAAAAATCAAATAATAAATATGATAAAATTTATATTGCTATTGATTTAAAGAGCTTTTACGCCTCTGTTGAATGTCAAGAAAGAGGACTAAACCCACTAACAACAAATCTTGTAGTAGCAGATAATAGTAGAACAGAAAAAACAATTTGTTTGGCAGTAAGTCCTTCTTTAAAACAATATGGCATTCCTGGTAGAGCAAGATTATTTGAAGTAGTACAGAAAGTTAAAGAAATAAATGAAAAAAGAAAATTTGAAGCTCCTAATCATAATTTTACTTGCTCTAGTTATGATGATATTGCTCTTAAATCAAATAAAGATTTAGAGTTATCATATATCATCGCTCCACCAAGAATGAAGTATTATATGGATTATAGTAATAAAATTGTTAGCATATATTTAAAATGGTTCTCTATGGAAGATATATATGTATATTCTATTGATGAGGTTTTTATTGATGTTACCCATTATTTACAAACATATAATTGCACTCCACGAGAACTTGCAACAAAAGTAATTAAAAATGTATTAGATGAAACAGGTATAACTGCAACTTGTGGTATTGGAACAAATATGTATTTAGCAAAAGTTGCTATGGATATTGTTGCAAAACATATTTCTGGAGATAAAAATGGAGTTAGAATTGCAGGACTTGATGAACTTGCATATCGTAAATTTTTATGGAATCATAAACCTTTAACAGACTTTTGGAGAGTGGGAAAAGGTATATCTGCTAAACTTGAAAAGAATGGTATGTTTACAATGGGAGATGTGGCAAGAAAGTCCGAAAAAGATGAAGAATTACTATTCAAATTATTTGGAATAAATGCTGAACTTTTAATAGATCATGCTTGGGGTTATGAACCTTGCACAATAGAAAGTGTTAAATCATATAAGCCAGTTACTAATAGTTTAAGTTCAGGACAAGTATTACCAGAACCTTATGATTATGAAAAAACAAGGCTAATTGTTAAGGAAATGACAGAACTTTTAACATTAGATTTAGTTAAGAAAAATTTAATTACAAGCAAACTTGTACTAGATATAAATTATGATGTTTCAAATCTCTCAAAATCAAAAATGACTAACTTTTATGCTGGAGAGATAACATTAGACCACTATGGCAGAGAAGTACCTAAACATGCTCATGGAACAATTAATATTGACCATAAAACATCATCTACTAAAATAATTACTGAAAAAATTGTCGAATTATATGAAAGTATAATAAATAAAGACTTGCTAAGAAGAAGAATTACAATTACCGCTCAAGATGTAGTAAATGAAGATGACTTTAAAAATATTCTTGTATTTGAACAAATGAATATGTTTATAGATTATAGTGCTTTAGAAAAGCAAAGGAAAAAAGAACAATCTGAAAAATCATTGCAAAAAGCAGTATTAAAAATAAAAAGCAGATATGGTAAAAATGCTATCTTAAAAGGAATGAATTTTGAAGAAGGTGGCAAAACCATTGAAAGAAATGCTCAAATTGGAGGACATAGAAGTTAAGAAAGGGGAGTGTAAAATGCAATATGACCATAGTTATGATGATATAATTAATCATCCTCATTATAAATCTAAAAAGCATCCACCAATGTCATTATATGCTCGTTCTGCTCAATTTGCACCATTTGCTGCATTAACAGGTTATGAAGACGCAGTTAAAGAAACAGCACGAGAAACTGGAGTAAGAATTGAGATTGATGAAGAAATGAAATCAATATTAGATAGTAAGATTCAATTGCTAACTGAAAAAATAAAACAAAAACCTGAAGTAACATTTACATATTTCATACCTGATTTAAGAAAAGAAGGAGGAGATTATGTATCTGTATCAGGGATTATAAAGAAAATAGACATGTATGAACAAAAAATCATTTTATTAGACAAAACAGAAATACCTATAAATGATGTAATTGATATTTCAAGTGAAGCGTTTAAGAAATAAAAAAATACTAACTATCATTAACTTGATAAGTTAGTATTTTTTTATTTACTTAATTTTTTAAAATAATCATTTATTAAGTCATTTACTGATATACCAAAACATTTAGCAAATCCACAAAGTTCATAATCTACAACAGTTCTTTGACATTTTTCAATCTTATAAATAGCTTGTTTATGAATATCTATTCCATATAGCATAAGCATATCAGAAAGCTTTTGATAAGATAAATTATTTTTTTCTCTATAATATCTAATATTATCAGCAACAATGTTTAAATTGCCGTTTTCTGTTCTCCTAGTATTGTTCACTCTTGTCATCTCCCAAACTAAATTTTCTATTTGATTTTATAACAAATTTGTAGTATACTTATAAACGCACGAGTTTATATTTGTGTTATATCAAAATTTACTATTTATTTTTAACAAATTAGAGATATAATATAATGAACCAAGTTAATAAATAATAAAAAGAAAGAGTGATAAATAATGAGAAAATTAAGAGTTATTGTAGCTGATGATGTAGAAATCATTGCAAAAACAAACAAAATGTTAGTAGAAAAAAATGAAAATTTTGAAGTGATTGGTTTAGCTAAAGAGGGGGAAGAAGAGTATAATATGATTTTAGAACTAAAACCAGATTTAGTTGTTACAGATAATCAAATGCCTATTATGAATGGAACAGATGTAATAGAAAAAATAAATAATTCAGATTTAGCATTTAAACCAAAATTTATTTTGGTAACATCTGATTCTGGAATGGATTTTATGAAGAAATGTAATGAATTAGGAATAATTCAGGTAATAAGAAAGCCTGTAAATGATTCTTCTTTTAGTTATGCACTAGAAGAAGTATATGATATTATAAAAGATGAAGTACCAGAATCCTTATTTGAAGAAGATAAGCCATTTGAACCAACAAAGGAATTTAAAGAATGGCACGAAAAATATTGTAATGATGAAGTAGTAGATTTAAAAAAATACTTTACTCAAGCAGATTTTGAAATAATAAAAAAACTTGGAATTGAGATACTTGATAAAATATATACTGAAAGAGAATTTGAAGTTTTAGATGGAGAATATATCTTATATTATTATGAAGATAATATGACTGATGAAGAAAAAAGGATGTTAGCACAGTTACTTGAAAAAATCAAAGAAAAATAAATATGAATTATTTTTTTTAAAATATCATCTTGAACATTACAATGCAAAATATATAAAAGTATTTTGTAATAATCATTTTGTATTGCCCACAAAAGTTGTCTTATATGGTGGTACAAAAAGAAATTTAAAATATCAACCAGTATCAAATGAGATAACTTTATGTGGGATGTTTAACGAATTGAAGGAGAATACATTTTATTCAATCCCACACTTAATAGAAAAATATAAGGAGTGATAAAAATGTTATTTAAGAAAAAAGGAACAGACGATAAAATTGCAAAAGTCAAAGATACAAAATCAGACAAGAAGAAAACTAAAGAGTCTTTGGCTTTACCTAAAATAAACCCAGAAGTATTGGGATTGTTTTTTAAAGAAATGGATGAGAAATCTGGCATAATGAGAATTGATGATACACACTATAGTATTTGTTATGAATATAGTGATATATCTTTCTCAAAGGCAAGCCCAGAAGTTCAGGAATCAATATTTCTTAAATATGTTGATTTTCTTAACTCACATAGTGTGAATGAACATATACAAATAGTGCATACAAGTACAATTCTCGAAACTAAGGATTACAAAAATCGGTTTATTTATACAACAGATGAAACTGCAAGTGATAATGAAAATCGGATTGCTGAGGAATTTAACGAGTTAATTACAAATGTAATAGGGCATCAAAAGGAAACACTATGCGAAACAAGATTGATTGTAATAACAGTTGAAGCGGAGAACCTTGATGATGCAAAAGACTTGTTTATGGCATATCAAATTAAATTGGAAGAAAAATTCAAGTTATTCGGTTCTAAGGTTCGCAAATGGACAATACAGGAAAGGCTTGAATTCTTATATAATATATTTAATATAAACACATTAGAACAAGATTACCCAGACTGTAAAAATATTCTTCAACAGTATGTAAATGAAGATATAAATGTGTATGATTTTTTAGCACCAAAAGAAGATATGAACTTCCGTGAAAAAGATTATATTGTTATTGGTGATAAAAAATATATAAAGGTAATGTATTTAGACAAATTAAATACAAGCATAACACCTAAACTTTATAATCAGCTTACAACAATTAAAGATGCTAACATTATTGTTACAGAAAATATAATCGGCAAGAATCCAGCAAAAGTTATCTATACTCTTAATAAGAAAATATCTGGAATGAAAGATGAAAGGCTGAAAAAAGTTAAAAGAGCCAATAAAAACCATTATGACTATGCGTTAGTTCGAGATGAAAAACTTGAAGCTAAGCTCGAAGATGCAATTGAATTTAGAACAGCTCTGACAAAAAAGAAACAATAATCATTTTCTACTAATTTATTAGTAAGTATTATTGCAGGAAATAAAAAGGTGCTTAGTCCAGCTACATATAAAGTAAATAAAATTGCTGGTGAGAACATTGTTACTATGGGAACATTAGATTGGCAGCAATTAGAAGGATTACTCAATTTATTACCGTTTGGATTTAATACTCTGCAATTTCAAAGAAGTTTAACGAGTGAAGCGACTGCGGCATTTGTACCTTTCAACACAAAACAATTACTGCACGAAGGTTCAATATTTTATGGTATGGATATGGTATCTAAAAATATTGTGTTTGTTGATAGAAAAAGGTTAATGAATGGAAACGGTGCAGTATTAGCTACATCAGGTTCAGGTAAGTCATTCTTAGTCAAGACAAACATTGAGCAGATATTATTAAGGTATCCAGATGATGATATTATTATTGTTGATTATCAATCAGAGTATGAGAAGATTATAAAAGACCTGAGAGGGCAAACAATAAAAATATCAACGCAAGCAGAAACATATATCAATCCATTTGATATATCATTTGGTTATTTATCGGATGAAGACCCGATAAAATCTAAAATGGAATATATATTAGCTTTTATTGAATCTATTGTTGGCGGTAATGGTTTAACAGGTGAACAAAAATCAATTATTGATAGATGCTCAAAGATTATGTACGAAAATTATTTAGAGCATCCAGATGATAAAGATTATGAGCCTGATTTCCCTCATTTCTATGCGGAGCTTGAAAGATTTTCAGAAGGCGAAGCAAAGAACTTAGCATTGATTCTTGAAAGATATGTAAAAGGTGCTATGGATATATTTGCAAAGCATACAAATGTAGAAATGCAAAATAGAATAGTATCATTTGACTTATCAAAACTTACTCAAAGTATGAAGACTACAGGTTATCTTGTTGTTCTGGAGCATATAATGAATAAAATATCACAGAATAGGGATGAAGGCAAGAACACTTGGATATTCATTGATGAATTCCATATTATGCTTGATAATAAGTTCTCAGCAGATTATATCGAAAGAATTTATAAAATTGGTAGAAAATATGGTGCTTTACCAACTATCATTACACAGAATATTCAGGATGTATTGAGCTGCGAACAAGGTAGAAATATTCTTTCAAATAGTGAGTTTGCTGTTATATTGAAACAAAAAGCGTTGGATCTTCCGCCGATTTGTAAAATATTTGGAATATCAGATGAAGAAAGCAGCTTTGTAATGGATTCGCCAGCAGGACAAGGGCTTATTGTTTATGGTGAAGACATTGTTGCATTTAAGCTAAGCGTGCCTGAGGATTACTATATTTACGAGCTTAACCAAACATCAAATATGCAAAAAGCAAGAGATTAAGGGATGTGGGTGTAATTGAGTGACAACTACAAAGACACAAAAAAAGATGCAAGTAATATTAAAGCTGATAGTCAAATAGCCAGAGCAAATATTGAAAATGTTGCACTTTCCTATACAAATGATTTAAACAAATGGTATTCGGAACAACATAAAGAAAAGTTATCATCAAGACTTGAAACTAATGTTGAACAAGAGGATACTGATGGAATTACAACTAATGTTGAAAAAAATGAGGGAGTGCAAACAAATGTCAGCGAAACATCTGATAGAAACGAAGATATAACTTCTTTTAAAAGAACTACATTCGATAACAAAGAAGTTATAAAAACTAAAGCAAACAAAGCAAGCAATTCTGAAAATAATTCTGACGAGGATGCTCAGGAATATAATTCAAATGAAAATACCAGAAATTCAAGCTATAATAGTTTTGAAAATGAGAGTGTTGCTAACAACAGAACTTCAAAATCTAAAATAAAAACAAAAGCTAATAGTAAGCAGCATAATACTCAGGAAACAATAAACAAAGAGCAAACTGGTAATGTAGACAATCAAGCTAAGATACAAACAAGAATAAACCGAACACAAAAAGGTTCGGAATTAGTCAGCAAAACAATTAAAACTAAAAAGGCTGCTAATCGAGTTGGTAAGTTTGTTGTCAGAAAAGGAAAAAAACTACAAACAGCAAGTGAAGGAAATATCGGAGAAGCATTTACTTCTGAGATGAAGGATACATCAATGAGAACTGCTGGAAAGGCAGCGGAAGTATCTACGAGAAGTATTAGACAGAAAATTAGAACAAGTACAGCTAAGTTAGTTGGAAAAATTGTTAAGACTGTTTTTAATGTGTTGGCAAAGCTATTAAAATCACTTGCTGCGCTTTTAGCAGAAGCCTCTCCTGTAATAGTTATAGGAGCAATTCTTCTTATACTATTATCACTATTTTACGCAATTGCTGGAGGAATTGCAGGTAGTGTAAGCGGTATATTTGGTGAATATGCAGAAAGCAATACAATATCAAGCTATGTAGATTATATGAATCAGATAGATAGTGACTTAAATACTAAGGTGGATTGGAAAGCTGCGTTTACTGTAATACATTGCTTGGATATGGATATAAAGTTTGATGATGCAGAGCAATATATTTTAGAAGAGTTTAACAAAGCTGACTTATATAGTGATAGTTGTAAGCCGAAAGATTTTACAGAATGGCTTAATAAAAATTATTCAGTTGTAAATACCTTTTATAGAAAAAAAGGTCAAACGAATTCTGCAACAAGTATTACTAATGAAGACCTTGACTTAATGAAAGAACTTTACGATTCGGACAAATTTATGAAGCTAATTGATGAGAAAAGAAAATCATCTGTAAATACTGGAACTATATCAGGCTCTACTGGTGATGGCTCTTCTAATGGTAAACTTGATTATCCAACTTCATATAGAACTATATCCGCTGGTTATCCAAATTATTCATCAGGTAAATATCACGGCGGAATTGATTTTCCTTGTCCTACAGGCACAAAGGTTTGTGCTGCCGCAGATGGCAAAGTAATTGCAGCTAAAGAACTTAATTATAGTTACGGACATTATATCATCATAGATCACGGCAATGGTCTGACAACTCTTTATGCACATAATAGTAAACTTCTGGTAGGAGTTGGGGATACTGTAACAAAAGGGCAAGCAATAGCTTATAGTGGCTCTACAGGCAACAGTACAGGACCTCATTGTCATTTTGAAGTTAGAGTAAACGGTGTAAGAGTGAATCCAGAAAATTATTTATAATTATTTAAGGCAAGTTATTTTTCTTAATAAGGGAATGAATGACTTGCCTTATTTGTTGATACCAATGTTGTAATGCTACAAGTGGTACAAAATAGCCAAAAACAAAGGATAATCTTTGGTTATTTTGCGAATTGAAAAATAATGCCACAAGTGGTATTTTAAAAATAGAAAGAGGTAATACAATATGAGTAAGAAAATGTCATTAGAACAATGGTTAGCAATAAACGGTGTATCTTCACCTATTAGTGATTACACTATAGATAAAACAAAAATACCACGAGGATTGACACAGAGGGAAAGAAAAAGATTTGACACAAATGCAAGTATAGCAATCGAAGATTATCATACAAAAAGAAATAATGCTATAAAAGAATATGAGCAATTAGTTCAAGAGGGGAAAATTATCAAACCATCAAGAATTGAACAGACGATAGAAAGAGCAAATGGGCATCAAGATAATCCTTCAACGCAAGCTGCAAAAAGAATGTTGGAAAAAAGAGGATACATTTGTATAAACAAGGAAAGGGGAAGGTGGATTATGAAAAATGATTTTGCAAGTTTAACAAGAGAAGCTGGAAAAATTAAAGCAAAATATCCAGAGGGTACGAGGATAGAACTTGAACAGATGGAAGATTCACAAGCGATTGAAAGCGGAACAAGAGGTACAGTTGATTTTGTAGATGATATAGGACAAATATTTATGAAATGGGATAATGGTAGGAGATTAGCTCTTGTTCCCAATGAAGACAAGTTTAGAATACTGACAAAAGAAGAAATAAAGCAGGAAGAATCACAAGACTGCGTAAATAAAATAAAAAAGTATTATTCAGAAGGAAATATCCAAAAGGCAGCCGAATACTGGAATAAGTTATTTGATTTGTATAAAACGCCAGATATGCCGCCTTGTGATGAGTTATCTCAAATAATAATGGAAAATGTAAAACAGTTACATTCATACACAGGTCAGATTGACGATAAAACTGTTTATGGCGTAACTGATTACCTAAAAGAACAAGAATATATAAAAATGGGCTATTATTCTGATGAACAGGAATTAGTCGAAGATGAACCTGATATTTGTGATTAGTTAAAAATTATCTTGAAATATTGTAAGAAAACTACTCTTTATGATATAATAAGCAAAGAAAAGTATTATTTGGCAATTTTGCCAAAAGAAAGTAGGAGAGTATGGAACAAGAAATTCTAAGAATGAAATTTGTATTTGATGAGAACAAGTTAAAAGCAAATGGAATGACAGAAGAGGAATGTTTGAATATAATAAGAAAATATGCTTTTAAGCATAATCTTACAGAAATTGAAAAGGGAGTATTTGATAGCTCTGATTTAGATAATACAGAACCTTTCTTTTATTTGGGAATGAATTTACCATATACAAAATGGTTTATGAAAGTAATTAAAGAATGGTATTTTTATGTTGAAAATGATATTGAAGATTGTATAAAATCATACTATAATGTGGTGATTAAAAATGCCTAATAAACGGATGATGATTAACTTCGACTTGGATACAAACAAGTATGAAGCTCTTACACATAAAGCAGCACCTACGGCTTATTATAAAATTCGGCGGTATATGGAAAAGAATGATTTTTTACATAGACAAGGTTCTTGCTATGTTACTAATAAAGCTACAAGCAGAATGGAAGTAGCCGATACTATAAAACGATTCTCAGAAGAAAATAAATGGTTGGGCGAGTGTGTAAGAGAAATAGATATTTCAACAATAGGAAAGAAATATTCATTAAAAGATGTTGTTAAGTCTTGTGAACAAGAACTTGAAACAATATCTGAAAATTTAGACACCAAAGAGCTTGAAACAACTAAAGATATTTTAGATGAAATAGATTTAAAATTGGATAAGTAGGTGTTAAAATGAGCGTGAAATCGGGAAAAGCAGTTAGTGATAAATTCACAGATGCAATATTAAATAAAATGACAAAATCAATATGTTTATTTTTGATGCTAATAGTGTTTGGAATATTAAGCGTAGTTTTCATTAAGGCAATGGATGGAACTAACTCAAATAATTTTATTATTGGATTGTTAAGGATTCCGAATAGTGTAGCTGTATCAACCATAGACTTTATAAGAAACGAGCTACAGACAAACAACATTATATTGACAGAAAGTTTTTGGAGTATTGCATCTGTATTTTTCAGAGCATATTGGATCACAAGCACATTAGTAAGCTATTGTGTTCTGAGTTATTTTATAGGTTTAGGTTTTGTGCAATTTGCAATAAAAATAATAATAAGCGTAATATTCAGCCCTTTAATTATGCCAATAGTTATTATAGTTGCAATTGTTTCTTTTATCAAAAATGCTATATCGCTTGCAATAAATTAAAATATAAGTAGGAGTATAGATATGACATATACCAGAAATGAATTGATAAATAAGTTAGATGACTTTTTAGAAAACAAAGAGGTGAAAAAACGGTCGGCAAAGGATTATAGAGTTGACTGTATGTGCTTTATCAATTTCTATTTGAAGCATAAACATATAAGAAACGGACAAATGTATAATATGTTTATAAAGGCTCTTAATAAATCTAAATTAAGCGAAACAACCAAAAGACGAAGAATATTGATTGTAGGTGAATTTCTGATTTTTATTGATATGTATTCATCTACTCACATTATAATAAAAAACACTAAAAATAATCAGATAAAATATTATGATGCACAAAACAGTGAAATATATCTTTTAGGAAATAGAATAGATGTATATAGTAAAAAGGGAGAAATAGAAAATGAAAAAGATTGAAACAAGCCAAAAGCAGAATGCTGATGTTATGCAAAAAAATGCAAAAAAATTTAATAAAAAGAAAACTGTTATTATAATTGGAATGATAATTATATTACTTACCGTTCTTATTTCATTTTGGTATGTATATGAGAAAAATATCAACCAATGGGATGTGAGAGAAAAGCAAGTTACAATAGAGTATGGCGAAATCTACGAACCATCATTATCTGAGCTTGTAGATACAGGTAAGTATCCTGATGTTACTTCTGAAAATACACAGATTGACATTGAAGCAAATAAAGACGGTGATGCAGCATATTATTCTGTTGGAAAGTCTAATATTAAAATTACACATACAAGTGAATATAAATTGTTTGGATTAAAATTGTTTTCTGTAAAGGATACTAAGAATATTCCATTTACAATTTCAGATACAACAGCTCCAGTATTTTCTAATGATAATGGGGTAAATCCAAAAGAGGTAAGTTTTATAAAAGATTGCAAAGAGGATATAACAAATAAATATCAAGCATCAGATTTATCAAATGTGGAGATAACATTTGATGATAAAGATGTAGATTATTCAAAAGCAGGCGAATATACAGCTAATGTTTTTGCTAAGGATGCAAATGATAATGTTTCATATATGGAAGTAAAGGTTATTATTACTGAACCTACAATTGAATTTAATGTGTCCGTCTTATCACTCAATATTGGTGATGAATATACAATCGAAGCTAAGATTGATGGAAAAGATAAGGAAATCAAATGGTCTTCAAGTGATGAAAGTATTGTGAAGGTTGATAATGGTAAAGTTACAGCTATAAAGGCTGGTAAGGCTACCATAAAAGCAAAAGCTAATGATGTTGAAAAGACTTGTGATGTTACTGTAAAAGAAAAAGCTGCACAGCAACATCAGCAAAAAAATAGCACAAATAAAAACTCATCAAATTCTTCAACTAATGTAACACAATCGGAATCTAATATGGCATCTGCTTCATCTAATAACAATTCATCAGCCGAAAGTAATAAAGAAAAACATTGTACGAATAATAGCAATCATAGTATAAAATGCGGTAATATAGGTAAATGGTTTAATAGCAGAGATGAAGTGGACAATTACTGGGTGCAAGTAGATAATGATTACTATAAGCAATACAAGGATGGAATAATTACATTTAAGGAATATGGAGAAAAATCCCCATATGGATATGAATGTTGGTCTTGTAGCTATTGTGGTAAATGGACAGGAAACTTTAAATATAACTAAAAAGGTCGTAAAGGAGAAAAATGATGAAACGGAGTATATTTATAGTAATTACAACAATAATATTGTTAATATCAATACCATTTCATACAATTGCTTTTGCTGCATCAATGCCAACAACAACAATTACATCAGTAAAGGCACAAAGCAAAGCATTTACAGTTAAATGGAAGAAAAAATCAGGTATTACAGGATACCAAATTCAGTATTCTACTAACAGTAAATTTAAAAAGGGAAACAAATCAATAAAAATAAAGAGTGCTAAAACGGTATCAAAAAAGATAACCAAGCTTAAAGTAGCAAAAAAATACTATGTTCGGATAAGAACATATAAAGGAAAAAAATATTCAAAATGGTCTAAAGTAAAGAGTATAAAAACTCTGAAAGAGTCAAAATGTGCCAAAGATAATATCCAAAAAGAAAAACATTGTACAAACAATAACAATCATAGTATAAGTTGCGGTAATATGGAAAAGTGGTTTAGCAGCAAGGATGAAGTTGACGATTACTGGGTACAAGTAGATAATAACTACTATAAGCAATACAAGGAT
>OJLA01002132.1_pt1 | contig 12180 bp, 12 predicted proteins | sample 1596611 | NCBI WGS metagenome assembly OJLA01 (sample SAMEA4350168, study PRJEB24818) | metagenome | biome: human; feature: gut; material: faeces | place: Denmark | collected 2013-09
CAATCCGGATTCAATGAAATACATTCCTCACGGAAATGGTGCTATTTTTGAAATGAATGTTAAAAATGACACTGCAAAATCAGGTGCTCCTGTGTTCTTGTTCGAAGTAAAAGCTCCGTATGAAACTTACTTGGGCGGACTTGACAAACAAGAAATTATCAATCTGAAAGACCTGAACGAAAAACTGGGCAGATACTCCGGTTTGATGGTAGGTTCTATTGACAATCCTAACAATGGTGCTGGTAACTGGGAATAATGATTGATTTTACAAAATCAAAACAATATACTTTATCCATCCGTCTTAGTACGGATGGATTTTCTTTTTCTATCTACAATCCGATTAACGACAATTCGCAGTCGCTGTTCGAAAAAGAGGTAGACACCTCTCTGTCTCTGACAGCCAATCTTAAAAACGTTTTCCACGAATCGGACTTTTTAAGCTACTCTTACAAACGGGTAAATATCATGATGGCAAACAAGCGTTTTACCATGATACCACTGGAACTGTTTGAAGAAGAGCAGGCAGAGCTTTTATTTTATCACAATCATCAGAAACGGGAGAACGAAACAGTGATTTACAATATTCTGAAGAAGAATAACGTAGTCGTAATCTTCGGCATAGACAAAAGCACCTATGCTTTCCTGAACGAACAATATCCCGAAGCCCGTTTCTATTCTCAGTCTACCCCACTTATAGAGTATTTTTCCATAAAAAGCAGACTCGGAAATAGTAAGAAAATGTATGCTTCAGTACGCAAAGATGCTATTGACATTTACTGTTTCGAACGGGGACAGCTCTTGTTGGCCAACTCCTTCGAATGCATGCAAACTGAAGACCGTATTTACTATTTATTGTATGTATGGAAACTGCTCGAGTTCAATCAGGAACGGGATGAACTGCATCTGACCGGGACACTGTCAGATAAAGAAACATTGATGAACGAATTGAAAAAATTCATCATGCAGGTATTCATAATGAATCCTGCCAATAATATTGATATGCAAGCCTTATTAACATGCGAGTAATCAGCGGTATTTATAAACGAAGAAGATTTGATGTACCACGTACATTCAAAGCACGTCCTACAACAGATTTTGCTAAAGAGAATCTGTTCAATGTACTTAATAACTATATCGATTTCGAAGAAGGAGTCACTGCACTCGATCTGTTTGCAGGTACCGGCAGTATCAGTATCGAACTGGTATCACGGGGATGTGACCGTGTGATCAGTGTCGAAAAAGACCCGGCTCACCATTCTTTTATCTGCAAAATAATGAAAGAAGTACAAACAGACAAATGTCTGCCTATTCGTGGTGATGTATTTAAGTTTATCAATAGCGGACGTGAGCAGTTCGATTTTATTTTTGCCGATCCGCCTTACGCTTTAAAGGAGCTGGAATCAATACCGGAACTGATATTCAAAAACAATCTGCTCAAAGAGGGAGGCCTGTTCGTATTGGAACATGGAAAGCAAAACAACTTTGAGGAAAATCCGCACTTCATAGAAAGAAGAGTATATGGAAGTGTGAACTTCTCTCTTTTCAGATAAGAGCACATTCTTCTAAAGCAGCGGAGCCAACAAACGAACAACAGACTCTGCTGCCTTCTGTCTCCACGGACGCCTTACCCAGTTTTTCAGAAAGATCTGTGTACTTTCACGCTGATCCTGAAGGAATATTTCTTTCATTTCCAGAGCCGTTTCTACATCATACATAAAGGCATTTACTTCAAAATTATGCTCAAAACTGCGAAAATCGACATTGGTAGACCCTACTGTCGATAGCATATCATCTGAAACCATCAGTTTGGAATGTAGAAATCCCTTTTTATAAAAATAGACTTTGACACCCGCCTGCAACACATCCCTCAGATAAGAATGTGATCCCAGATGAGTGATTCGATTGTCAGCACGTTCGGGCAGCATCAAACGTATATCCACCCCTGCCAATGCAGCTGTTTGCATAGCAGCCAGCACTTGCTCTGTCGGCAGGAAGTAAGGAGTTTGCATATAGAAATATTTCTTGGCTCCATTGATCGCCATCGTCAATCCCTGCATTATTTCTTTCCAGGGACCGATAGGTTCGCTGGTGACTACTTGTACTAATGAGTTTCCACAAGACTCTATCTTTGGGAAATAACGTGAAGCGGTAATCAATGTACGGTCAACGAAATACCAGTCGAGCAGAAAAGCAGTCTGCAGACCATGTACAGCTTTTCCTTCTATCAGGATATGCGTATCACGCCAGATTCCCCATGAGAAGCCGCGCATATAACGCTCTGCCAGGTTCATTCCTCCGACAAAACCGATACGCCCGTCTACTACGACTATTTTTCTGTGGTTACGATAGTTGACCCTGCTTGTAAACAAAGGGAAACGTACTTTCAAGAAACTCCTGACTTCAATACCGGCATTACGCATTTCTTCGAAAAAACGGTTAGGTACATGCCAGCATCCCACATCATCATAAATCACTCTTACTTCAACGCCCTGAGATGCCTTTTCAATTAACACATCCCTTACCAGACGCCCTATGGCATCATCTTCAAAGATGTAGTACTCCATGTGAATATGCTGCTTTGCCTTTTGGAGTTCACGCAACAATGACTGTAGTTTGGTATACCCTTCCGTATACACGGCAATACGGTTTCCTTCGAATGGGAAAGCTTGATTGGTATGCTGAAAAAGTTGGATAAGACGAGCATATTCTTCGGGTACAGCCGAACAGTCCTGAGCCAGATATTCCGCCATAGGTTTCTTCAACAGACGGTCATAACTTTTTTGACCGATAATACGTTCCCGACGTTGGCTCCGTCCGAAAAAGAAATAGAAGACAAGGCCTACGATAGGAAGGAACAGTAATATGAGTATCCATGCCATAGTCTTCACCGGATTCCGGTTATCAAGAATGATAACGACAATCGTACTGATAATGGCTCCAAAATAAACAATGTCGAAAGCAACCGTAGCTATCTGGCTAACTATTATGTTCCAATCAATCATAGGAATCTCCTTTTTATATGGATACTGAACAACAAATATAAAGCAAATTATCGGATAAACAAAAAAGTCCTGATAGCAAGTTGTATCCATTGCTATCAGGACTTTCCCGTTTTTTTTATTTAAAGTTATTCATAACTTAGAAACGCATAGGCCGAACACCACCTCCGCCGTAGCCATGTCCACCTCTAGGACCACCGCCAGGACCACGTCTACCCGGTGCTTTTCCACCCAATGTATTAAAGCGGTATACAAAATGTACCATGAAATAGCTTCCCAAAGTGTTATATTCCGTATCACTCATCATTGTTTCACTTATAGAACGGGACAAACTACTCTGCTGTTTCAAGATATCATAAATTTTAAAACGAATAGTTCCTGAATTATTCTTTAAGAAATTCTTTGAGATCTGCGCATTCCACAACACCTCATTATTATTCAAGCCACCAGTGTATCCATCTTTAAATCGACAGTTTATATCTGTAGAAATTGAGATTTGCCATGGAAGATTTACATTAGTATTACCTCCAATATAATAATCAAAAGTCTCACGATTACTATTTTCCTGCTTACTATTTCGAACCAAATTATAATTAACAGAACCACTCAGAGACAAATCAAATACTTCACTACGATAACTACCAGTAAATCGTTCTCCTAAACCTAAGTTATGTGTTGTACTCAACTCTTGATCTGCATTCTTACTATTTCCAACACTCGTATAACTTACTGCATCACTATATCTTGCATTCGTATTAGATGAAATTGTAAACTTCTTATTTTTCAAAGGAGTATTGAAAGAAAAATACCCTCTCGCCTGCCAATTACCATTTACATTCTCTTTCTTATAGACCCGGGCACCGGTTTCAGGGTCGTATGACATTCTATTAGCTACAGAATTTAATGTATTCGTATAGAATAAATTGGCTGTATAGCTACGCATAGATTCTGGTACAAATTTTCTATAATCAAGTGTAAAATTGTTGTTAAATGATGGTTTTAAATTTGGATTACCATATCTCAGATTCATTGGATCAGTAATATCAATAACTTCCTGTAAATCCTCGATATTAGGAGTACTACTCCGCCCACGGTAACGGAACATTAACACATGCTGCTTATCAAACATATAGCGAAACATTACCGAAGGAGCCCAATTCAATACATTTTGTTCCGGATAATTCTTTTTATAATTAGGCCCAATAGTCGTTTCACTTAATGATGTTTGAGGTGTCAATCCAACTCCAACACTATACATCATTTTAGGATGAATACCACGCACAGAAACATCTGCCGTATGAGTATCATAAAAATTTTCCACACGCGTACTCAAATCATTATCATATCCACGTTCTATATACTCCGGATATGGATAATAATTTATACTATCATAGACCAATGATTGCGACAACTGTTTCCGATGGGCAAACTCATAACGCAACTGCAAAAAGTGATTCTTAAAAACAGGTTCAGTATAAGAAGCAGATACACTCCAGTTGCGGCTGTCGCTATTGCGGTCCGTATATCGTGAAATATCAGAAATACTGTCCTTCTCGAAAAACTCGGTTCTTGAATCGGAATAAGAATCTGATTCGCTATCACTATAACCAAAACGTGCTCCTAAAGATAAATTTCGTCCTTTACTATTCAATCTCCGAAAAGCCATTAAACTACCATTAAAAGATGCATTATGACTTTTAGAAGAAGAGGCAGCCTCCCTTTCATTAACAGGGCTGTGAGAGTTATTTTCAGTTTTTGACCAAGAGCTATTACTTGATTCTGTTTGTGAATAGCTACCATTAGGACGAAAAATTATTGTAGTTCATGTATCAGGACGCCATTCCAAGCGAAAATCAACCCTGAAATCATGACGATTACGATTTGATAAGTTCTCACTTTGAGCAAAAGACGAAGTTTCACCTAAGAATGTTTCTGAAGAAGATTTGCGACGGGCATCATTATTGGAATGCCCGTATTGAACATTTCCACCGACTTGCAGCTTCTTCGTATCTTTAGCAAAGTTAATACCTAATGATTGTGCTGTTGTAATACCAGAACCGGCATTGCCACCACCTAATCCTTGTCCGGCATCACCAAATTCAGAAAAACCTTTATTATTAGTATTATTAGCAGAACCTATTATTGAAAGACTGGCATCATCCTTAAAACGGCTAATCATCACTCCGCCTTCATATCGATCCTGATTACCATAACCAGCAATCAAATTACCAATCCATCCTTTCTTCATCCCTTTCTTGACTGTTAAGTCTAAAACGGGCTCTTCATCTCCGTCATCAATTCCTGTGATACGTGCCATATCACTTTTCTTATCGTAAGCTTTAACCTTCTCAATCATGTTAGCCGGCAAATTCTTCATGGAAACTTTGGGGTCATCCGAGAAAAACTCTTTACCATCAACCATAATCTTTTTAATTTCTTTCCCATTTATAGTAATCTTCCCCTCATCACTAACTTCAGCACCCGGTATTTTTTTTACTAAATCTTCTAACATCGATCCTTCCGGTACAGGGTAAGCAGCTGCAGAATATTCCGTTGTATCGGCTTTTACTGTAACAGGAGGAGCCTCCGCCGTAATCACAGCCTCACCCAGCATTACCGCATCGGGGTCCAGGGAGATATTCCCTATTTTCTTTTCAGTCACGTTATTGGATAATTGTACAGGAACAAATTTCGTGCGGAAACCAATGTAAGAGACCTTCAATATATACTTTCCCGCCTTCACTTTAGGGAGTGTAAACCACCCTTTATTACTACTTGCTATACCGGCTGCATAAGCGCTATCCGGTAATGATAGCAATTGAACAGTAGCCTGTGCTGCCGGCTCTTGAGAGTCAGACTCGATAACACGACCCGAAACAGTAATCACCTTATTCTGTGCAAAAATAGAGAAGGTGCATAATAATGTAAGCACCCACCAAGCTGATAATCTTTTCATTTACCTTAATTACGATTAGTAGAGTAATAACAATGTCTTTTTGACAAATAGAATCGTAAAAGGTTTAATTTAATAGAAAATTATCTTTTGAAGAATCGACCAACAAGCGCTTTTTTAAGACCAAACTCCAAACAAAGCACATTAAATATTAAAAAGGTCAGAAAAGAGGAAGTGTCTACATTAATCACATCTCCTTGCAGGACACGCCACAACATACCTCCAAAAACAAACAGGAAGGTCAGAAAGACAGCATTACGAACAGCCGTATTACGAATCTGCTCCGTCTCGCGGCTTTCGTTCTTGCTCAAAGCAAAGATTATCAACAAGCATCCTGCCATCATCAACAGCTTCGTACATTCCTTGTAGAGCAGCAGGTTACGGTCGGTAACCAACCCTTGCATCACCAAAATAAAAGGAAGAAACAAAGCCAATAACAACACCACATATCCCAAAGGACGACAAAATACAGGAAACAATGCTTTCATAATTAAACGTTTTAATGAGACAAAAGTAAGGAAAAAAAGATATTTTATATACATTTGCACCAAGAAAAAGCAAAAGAATCATGAGTAAACAAGAAGTCATTCTCTGCGAAAGCTTGGAAACAAGCCTCGGTCGTGCCATTGAAAGATGTCCGCATGACAAGTTATTCATCCTCACAGACGAACATACCCAGCGTCTTTGTCTGCCCTCATTGAAAGAAGTATCATTTCTGAAAGATGCTGTCGAAATCAATATCGGAGCCGAAGATGTGCATAAGACGCTGGAAACTCTGGCATCCGTCTGGATGGCACTGAGTCAGCAAGGGGCTACACGACATTCATTGCTCATCAATCTTGGTGGCGGGATGGTAACCGATTTAGGAGGTTTTGCCGCTGCTACCTTCAAACGTGGAATCGCTTATATTAATATTCCCACTACGCTGTTGGCCATGGTCGACGCATCCGTCGGCGGTAAAACAGGAATCAACTTCAACGGACTGAAAAACGAAATCGGTGCATTTGCCCCCGCAGACAGTGTATTGATTGAAACCGAGTTTCTACGCAGTCTCGATGCACACAACTTCTTCTCCGGCTACGCCGAAATGTTAAAGCATGGATTAATCAGCAATACCGCCCACTGGGTAGAATTGCTGGATTTTGATACAGATAACATCGATTATGCAGCCCTCAAAGATATGGTAGGACGTTCGGTACAGGTAAAAGAAGATATAGTGGAGCAAGACCCCTTTGAACATGGTATCCGTAAGGCACTGAATTTTGGACATACGGCAGGACATGCCTTCGAAAGTCTGGCACTGGCTGAGAATCGTCCCGTACTGCACGGGTATGCCGTAGCTTGGGGAATCGTTTGCGAACTTTATCTCTCCCACCTTAAAGCAGGCTTCCCGAAAGACAAAATGCGGCAGACCATTCAATTCATCAAAGAGAATTATGGCTCATTCGCGTTCGACTGCAAACAGTACGAACAACTTTACGCATTTATGCAACATGATAAGAAAAACACCTCAGGAACGGTCAATTTCACTTTACTGAAAGAGATCGGAGATATTTGTATCAACCAGACCGCTGATAAAGATACCATTTTTGAAATGCTCGACTTCTATCGCGAATGTATGGGCGTCTGATCTGAGGCACCTTATAATTATAAAGGAGAATGGGATTCCCTAAAAGGTTTCCCATTTCTTTTTTCCCTTTCCCATTCTCCTCTCCCCACATATGCCTTTATTCCCCACAGGCATCTTCAATATTATCCTAAGTTACTCATCCGGTATTGGGACAACGACATTCCGGTATGTTTCCTGAAGAAACGCCCCAATGACGATTGATTGGCAAAGTTTGTTTTAACGGCAATTTCCTGAATATTCATGTTCGTATTCTTCAGCAAAGCCTTTATTTCCAGCACGATGTATTCAACAATCCAGTCTTTGGCTGACTTGCCGCTCACTTCTTTGATCACCATTGTCAGGTATTTGGAAGTGATACACAGTTTATCAGCGTAGAAAGCTACGTCTTTATTTTCTTTGAAATGCTTCATTATCAGTCCAAAGAATTTATTGGCTAATTCCTCTTTGCGAGTATCTTTCCGAGTGTTCACCAAAGCTGCCTCCTTTTCATAAGCATTAAACAATTCCAGATACAGATATCTCAATAAATGGATAATCAGTTCACGCCTGTATATATCATCAGACGTCACTTTATCCTTAACCATTCCCAAATAGTTAATCAATCGCCGGGTATCATTTTCCGTCTGAGGATACCAGTAATGGCTCCTCATGTAGAAAAAGAAATGAGGCGAAAATCGCGGCACACCACTCAATGTATCGCTAAACATTGTAGGCGATACTACCAGCGTGGTAGTCAGAAAGTCATCACTAGCCTCGGTGAATGAAACGAACTGTCCCGGCAACAGAATAATTAATTCTTGTGGCTGTATCCAATGCGAATCATCATATACATTAAGCCTGGCCTTTCCACTGAAGCAATATATGACCAAAGCTGACTGAATATTAGAAGGATAAGTGCTTAGGGGAAGATACTTCAAATTCTGAAAATACTTAAAATCATCACCTAAGACATAAGCCTCTAACGTTTCTCTATTTTTATTATACACATTTACCCCCTCATTAAATAAAACTAAATACAAAAATATACTATCCAAAACTACTCTCACTTGTCCTATGCCAATATGGTTTCATTTTAAAGAAATTACGAACCATTTATTCACTTAATTTTATAAACAAAGCCCTGTTATGTTAGTTTATGAACACCTATATTATTTAGATTTATTATAGACTGCAGGACCTTTATATCCCGAAAACAAAAAGATATCCTAAAATCAGCTAATGGAAAAAAACGGGCTATTTTATTTGCTTTTTAAAAATAAAGCAGTACTTTTGCATCCGCAATTCGGGATGTAGCTCAGCCCGGTAGAGTACGCGTCTGGGGGTAATGAAATGAGCAAAGATTAGAAACATTGCAATACAATATAAATCAAGGAGTTAAGTAAATACTTAACTCCTTATTTTTTATCTGCGAATAAAATTTGATTAAAGTTTTCGGACAAATTGGTGCAAATTCATCCAAAAAGCTCACTCAATATTCCTTTTGTATTTATTGGAAGATAAAAAGAATGTGCTTTTATCACTATACTTATATAAAACAAACAGAGGAGTAGAATAGCTCCTCCCCCCCTGCCTATTACTCTATTAATCATTATCTCTGGAATAAAAGCCTACAACGGGACATTTCTCCTCGGATTTACGATACCATTTATTTGCCACATTTTTATCCTTAGCTACTCCCCACAATCCTTTTGAATAGATTTCTCCCATTAGAACCATAGCATAGGACACACCTCTTGCACACATGGCTCTTAATAAGTCAACACCTCTTTCCTTATCTAATGGTGTTTTTCCCTCTCCACCATAAAGCCACAAATTGACAGCCTCCCATAACAAGGTTTCATCCGTTAAAATAGCATTATAGCCAGTATATAATCCAGCAAATTCAAAACTTTCAGCAGCTTTTAAAGGATTTGGTTCCAAATTAGGAGCACCGCATTTATATAAGTAGCCATATACAGCATCAACACCCAAATGTCCCTGTTTACTTGCTTGTTCAAAATAAAAGATTGCCCTTTGGGTATCTTGACGAACCTGATTTCCATTTAAATACATCATTCCCAACTCAAAAGATGCATCTTTATTCGCATCAGCCTTTTTTATCAAATCAAACAATTTTGCCGAAGGCATTTCATTATTATATGTACAAACTTCCATATTTTTAATTATTTCAAAATTAATAATAGATTAACGAAATATTTACGCATATCATCTAAAGTATATGCTTCTCATGATAGTACATTGATATGTGCAAAAGTCATATCACGTATTAAATTACTTTTTTGACATTGATTTTTCATTTTAAATTCATTTTTATGTTTACGGGAGTATAACGAAGAAATTTAAAGCGAGATTCACAAAGACGAGTTAATAATTGTCAAAATATTAGCATACAGTATATTACAAGCGATATTTATTCAAAAACAATCCTTTTCACCCTCTTTTAGCAAGATAATAGATATAAATAAAGGGTGGAACAACTATTGCCCACCCTTGTCTTAAACGCTCCGTTAGAAGCCTCATTGTTGTTATCTACTTGTATATTGAATATACCTCAATAGGAACTGTATCTACTAAACCATGTTTTACATAGCTTAAAGAAACAAGTTTTTCATCTACAGTTTTCCAATACAAAGAATACTTTCCTTTTTTCACAATGTTATCCTCAACTATCTTTCTTATTTCTTTAGGAGCTTCCATTTGGTTTGATTCATCGAAAGCATTTGACCTATATGGCTTTTCATAATATATATATGAATTTGTTTTCTTATCATAGCGAACAGAACATTCATGCTCCTGTATTTCTATTTTTGGAGCAAAACTTATTTCAAAAAAAACTTTTCCATTGACTACTTTTGCATTCTTGTATTTATATTCAACCTCTCCTTTCAGCCATTCATACTCTAATTTTTCATCAAGAATATCATCACCATTCCGAATAATTGTAATCTGTTTGTTGTCATCAATAACTGCGACACAGGTGAAAGAAGATTCAACTTTTCTGCCATTGTCGAAAAACTCCTTAATGACTTGCTGTTGTAAACTGTCTTTAAGGAAAGCTTCGCCGTACGGAAGGAGGTCTTCAAGTTTCTTTTTGGCGATACCTTTCGCTACTGAGATCAAATCCGGCTTGATACCGGCATATTGATGCGCGAAGAATTTACCGCTTCTTCCATATCCGGACTGGATCTCATCCAAGATCAGACAGGCATCATAAGCCGTACACAAGTTGCGTAACTTACGCATAAAATCATCCGTTGGTAACTGGATGCCACCTACACCTTGGATACCTTCGATGATCACGGAAGATACATCCCCCTTCTTCAACTCTTCCTCTACGGCGGAAGCGTCGTTCAATGGAAGATAAGTAACCGCTAGATCCTCATTTACCGGAGCGATGATCTTTGGGTTATCCGTGACACGGACGGCGGCGGAGGTACGCCCATGAAAGGCGTGCTTGAATGCGATCACCCGCTTCTTGCCATTATGAAAAGAGGCCAGTTTTAACGCGTTCTCGTTCGCCTCCGCTCCGGAGTTGATCAAGAACAACGAATAATCATCGTAGCCGGAAGCCTTCCCTAGCTTATCCGCTAATTTTTGTTGCAAGCTATTGATAACCGAGTTCGAGTAAAAGCCTAATTTATTTACCTGCTCGGTAATCGCCTTTACGTAAGTAGGGTGGCTGTGACCCACCGAGATCACGGCATGGCCGCCATATAAGTCGAGGTACTCGTTTCCCTCGCTATCCCATACATGGCATCCTTTGCCTTGTACGATCTCTATATTAAATAATGGATATACGTCGAATAAATTCATCTTTATAGTATTTTTTAAAACGCAGAGGGTTTTAAGTGTAAGCCAACCGTCTCCTCCAACCCGAACAATAAGTTCATGTTGTGGACCGCTTGGCCGCTAGCGCCCTTCAATAAGTTATCGATCATAGAGATAATAAGGAGCTTATCATCTATTTTCTGTAAGTGGATCAAGCATTTATTCGTATTTACCACTTGTTTCAAATCCGGGTTCTTATCAGTGATAAACGTGAAGCTGTGATCATCATAATATTCCTCATAAATACGTCGGATCTCTACCAAGTCGATCTTGCAATCGATGTATGTCGTGGCGAATATACCACGGGAGAAATTACCGCGTACGGGGATGAAGTTGATCCGGCTTGAATAGCTCTTCTGCAACTGGCTCAAGCTCTGGTTGATCTCGGCCAAGTGCTGATGCGTAAAAGGCTTATAGATTGATATGTTGTCGTTGCGCCAGCTAAAGTGAGAGGTGGAAGAAGGCTTCACGCCCGCTCCCGTAGAACCCGTTATGGCATTGACATGCAAGTCGGAATTCAGCATCAAGTGCTTCGCCAACGGCAATACGCCCAATTGGATGCAAGTAGCGAAACAACCGGGGTTCGCTATATGCCGGGCGTTGCAAATCCGGCGGCGGTTTAATTCCGGCAGGCCGTACACGAAATCGTGCTCCGGGCCTTCGATCCGGTAGTCCATGCACAGGTCGATAATCTTCACGTTCTCGGGAACCGGGTGGCTCTCCATGAACTTTTTCGTATCGCCATGAGCGGTACAGAAGAACAGAAGGTT
>OJLA01002139.1_pt1 | contig 12158 bp, 7 predicted proteins | sample 1596611 | NCBI WGS metagenome assembly OJLA01 (sample SAMEA4350168, study PRJEB24818) | metagenome | biome: human; feature: gut; material: faeces | place: Denmark | collected 2013-09
AACATACAGGAAGTGAACCGCCTCATCAAACAGTTCGACCAGACGCGCAAAATGGTGAAGATGGTGACGGGCAGCAAAATGGGCAAGATGATGGCCAACATGCCCAAGATTCCGGGTATGCCTAAAATGCCTAAACTATAATCGTAAACCAAAAGAGGAATAACCATGCAACTGATTGACGGAAAGGCCACCGCCGCACAAATCAAGGCGGAAATTGCCGAAGAGGTAAAACAAATCGTAGAAAGCGGAGGGAAACGCCCGCATTTGGCTGCCATCCTCGTGGGACATGACGGAGGCAGCGAGACTTACGTGCGCAACAAGGTATTGGCTTGCGAAGCCTGCGGTTTTAAATCGACCCTGCTCCGCTTCGAGGATACCATCAGCGAAGAGGAACTTCTGGCCGACGTGGACAAACTCAACAAAGACGAGGACGTGGACGGATTCATCGTGCAACTGCCACTCCCCCGCCATATCTCCGAACAGAAAGTCATCGAGGCCATCGACTTCCGCAAGGACGTGGACGGTTTCCACCCCATCAACGTGGGAAGAATGGCTATCGGGCTTCCTTGTTACATCTCAGCCACCCCGAAAGGCATCCTGGAACTGCTCCGGCGTTACCATGTCGAGACGAGCGGCAAGAAATGTGTCATCCTGGGCCGCAGCAACATCGTAGGCAAACCTATGGCACAGCTTATGATGCAAAAGCAGTATGGCGACGCCACGGTGACCGTATGCCACAGCCGGAGCCGCGACTTGAAGAAAGAATGCCGTGAGGCGGACATTATCATAGCTGCTATCGGCCAGCCCGATTTCGTCACGGCCGACATGGTGAAAGAGGGAGCTACGGTCATCGACGTGGGCACGACACGCGTCCCCGACGCTACGAAGAAAAACGGATTCCGCCTCAATGGCGATGTGAAATTCGACGAGGTAGCTCCCAAATGTGCTTACATCACCCCCGTACCCGGCGGAGTCGGCCCGATGACCATCTGCATGCTGATGAAAAATACACTGTCGGCGGGCAAAAAGGAATTCTATCGTTAACAGGGTATTGAACAGACATAAGGTGTACCGCCTGCTTGACGGTACACCTTATTATATATAAGCCTTCGCGGACTTCAAGGCTATGGCTCAAAAAAAGTTTTAGTAAAAATCCGGCGAAACATTTGCAGTTTCAAATAAAATGCGTACCTTTGCATCGCTTTAGGAAAGGAACATGATACTTTCCATACAAGCACACCAAAATGGTGACTATAGTTCAGTCGGTTAGAGCGTCAGATTGTGGTTCTGAATGTCGTGGGTTCGAATCCCACTAGTCACCCGAAGAAAAAGGATTTCCCGTCGGGAAATCCTTTTTTAATGCCTTTATATCGTACTCCCCGATACAAAAGAACAGACAGATGCTCCCTTGCGAAAACATCCGTCTATTACGAATCCGAGAAATCAGATGAGGGCTGCCTCAAAAAATATATTGGACACGTAATTGCCCCAAGAATAGGTTTTTCTTGTAAAATTCATTGCAATGTTCTCCTACAAGGACATAACTTCCGTTCAGCTTTACGGCCAAATATTCATTCAAATAGAAATTGGCTCCCAACGAAACGTCGCTTTCCCGTCCGCCCATGATGCCGGCTCTGCCATCGTTCAAGTTCGTATAATTGAAACGTGCCGTGAGTTCTATCGCCTGTTTACTGCCCGGCCTGCCGGGAATACTGTACAGGTCGTCATACGCAAACCCTCTTCCCCGAACCAGAAAGCCTGCCTGCACATATCCTCCCTGCGGACGGTAAGCCTCCCTTTCCGTACGATTGAGACGGTTCAGAAAGTATTCTCCCTGTACCATGAAACGCGGAGCGGTATAAAGTATCTCAAAAACGCCTTTGAGTTCTGTCCCTAAACGGTCCACGGTGGCTTCCATCAATGGACACGGGAACATGGATGTCACGCCATCATTCGATACTGTTTTTGTCGGCGGTTCCACTGTATTCACCGGTTTGGTACGGAAAGAAAAAGCACCGCCCACATGCAACAGATTCCCTTTCCACCGCTTGCGCCAAACGCCCCGCGAAGTGGAAACCAAAGCGTTAACCTGCCCGTCACCGATTTTATTGATGTCATTATGCGTATACAATCCCGTAGCCCAATATCCAAATGGCAGACTGGAATGATAGGTCAACCCGAGCTTGCGTCCATCCGTAAAAGCCAATACGGATCCGGCCGACTGATGAAAGCGCATGTCTGCCGTACTGATGAGCATATCCATGGAATAAGGTTCATAAGCATTTCCTAACGAAAGGACACCATGTTTAAAGTAATAGTTCAACAACAAATCCTTGATGGCTACTTTGTTTCCTCCCAAACCAATGTCGGCTTTCATTTCATATTGTCTGTAAGTGGCTTTAAAGCCCACACGGAAATCTTCCAAGCGATAATACCCCTGCACACTTTCCTTGCCATAACTGGACACAGCGGCATCCAGCAATGCCCTCGAACGGAACTTCACGGTCAGAGGTTCGTCCGCCTGTGCCGTCATAAAGCAACTTCCCATGCCCAACCACACGCATGCCATCCATTTTCTCATACGCACCGGTTCAAAATGTTCATGAATTGCGGAAGTGCCTCTTCCACAGGTATTGCCCAACCATAATCCGCCACATTGAAGATCGGAGCCGTACGGTCCGGGTTGACGGCTATCACGCAACGCGCTCCGGTGATGGCCGCCGTATGCTGTATCTGTCCGCTGATACCGATGGCGATATACAAATCCGGAGCTATCGTATGCCCGGTCTGCCCCACTTGCACGGAAGCGTCCACCAACCCGGCTTCCACTGCCGCACGAGACCCGGCTACCGTCGCACCGATACGTTCGGCCCACTCCCGGATTTCATCGGCACATCTCCGCGTTTTCACGCCTCGTCCTATACCTATTATAATAGAACTGTCGTTCAGCGAAGTTCCGCCCACTTCTTCCGCCACAGCCTCCAACACGCGAACACGGCTGTCGGCTCTTCCGGCCTCATAAGCATGATAGACGATTTCCCTCCTCCTCGAAGTATCCCTCTGCCGGGCTTTCATCACCCCGGGACGTACGGAAGCCATTTGCGGCCTAAAAACGGGGTTGACAATCGTAGCCATCAGATTTCCTCCGAAAGCCGGGCGTATTTGGCGCAACAGTCCGCTGTCCGTATCCATTTCCAACTCCGTACAATCTGCCGTCAATCCGGTATGCAGTACAGCAGCCAATCGTGCGGACAAACCACGACCGCATGGCGTAGCCCCGATAAGCAGGACCGAAGGATGCTGTTTGCGCACCAAGCCGGCCAACACCTCCGTATAGTTTTCCTCCACAAAATCCGATAGAAGCGGAGACTCCACCACGTGCACGCGGTCTGCACCGACGGCTATCAACTCATCCGCCCATGCAGACACTTCACCGCCTATCAGTACAGCCTCGACCGGTTGGGGACGGCAAGCCGCAAGTGCCACAGCCTTTCCCAAAAGTTCCCGGCTTACCGGTGCCAAAGTGCCGTCCATGACTTCCGCCCACACCCAAATGCCATTGGAATCATCCACAGGCTGTTCCTGCCTTTCGTCTTGACGCTGCATCACCCAAGCTCCAACCGGACAAGCCTGCACACAACCGCCGCACAAACGGCAATTCTCTTCATCCACCTCCGGAAAGTCGCCCATACGGATAGCCCCATAGGCACAACTTTCGGCACATATTCCGCAGGATACACATTGCCCGGCCTGTAATTGAAGTATAAAATCCTTATCTTTATTCATTTTCATCTTGCTTTTTAAAAATTAATCCCGCGTCTCATGCTTTCACGGACGACTGCAAAAAACTTTTCCCCGTCGGGAAGCCATTCCACGTCTTTCTTCCATCGAGGCACCATGGTAGACACTACTTGAGTAGGAGATGCCTGCAATCCGACTTGCGAAGGTTCCAGTCCCAAGTCGCATTCATCCCAATGAAGGATGGTCTGCCGCTGAGCCCACCGCCAACCGGTCAGTGTGGGACAATCCAGTTCCCCCGTCTCCCGACCAACCGTCACGACACAAGGTAAATCCACCTCCATACGCTGGAATAAACGACCGGCCTTCTTCCTCACACACATACAAGTATCCGATATGTCCGAAACCTCCGTCAAATGCGTCACTTGGGGAATGTCCAACTGTCCGGCTACCTCAGGCCCCACTTGTGCCGTATCGCCATCCACCGCCATTTTCCCGAAAAGCAACAAGTCGTATTCACCCAACTTGCGCACGGCTGCCGCCAGTACCAGGCTCGTACACCACGTATCGCTTCCGGCAAATGCCTTGGAGGACAACAAAACCGCCTTATCCGCCCCTCTTTGCAAAGCCTCACGGAGCACTTCTTCCGCCGAAGCGGGTCCCATGCTTACTGCCACGATCTCAGCCTCTGTCTGCCTTTTCAATTTTACTGCCAACTGCAAGGCATACAAGTCATCAGGATTTGTCCGGGCCATGGCCGACGAACGCTTCAGCGTCCGGGTTACAGGGTCCATCTCTACCTTTGTAGACAAAGGCACTTGCTTTAAGAATACAATATACCGCTTCATATCTTTCGTTTTTTATCTTCCATATATCCGAACCCTATCCACCTTTTTTATTGGAACGGGCATCCGCACACCTTTTTTGAAACTCAACCGAAAACGGGTCCACTGCCCCGAAACGGTCCGGTGCAAACCCGGCCGGATCCACAAACGGCTCTTCCCGCAAAATCAATTCTGCGGCCAAGCGTCCCATACCTCCACCGGCAGCCACGCCTCCTCCACAGCATCCGGCTACGGCATACAACCCTTCGTATGGACGCACCTGCCCGATAATGAATTTGGCATCCGGCACGTAACATGAGGGCCCGGCCATATAATGCGCGATACCCAATGTTTCTATGTCCGGAAGATAACGCTGTAGCAACGGGGCACACTCGTCAAGCACTTTCCATTCGGCCGCCTTATTGAAATCGAAATCCTCCAACTTATCCGTCAATGTGTCGGGATTGAAGGCCTGGCATTCACTTTCGCGCAAGCCGATAATCAACGCCCCCACATCCGAACGGGTGAAAGCACGGGCATCGGGAATCACTGTAAAAGGATGGTTTGCCGGAAAACGCCCGGGGTTTGTTCCCGTAATCCAAAAATGACTCCGCACCGGAGTAAAAGGAAGCCCTACCCCTAAAGGACGCATCAACAGGTTGGCCCACGAGCCTGCGGCATTCACGACAACCGGCGCCAGTACTTTTTCCCCGTCCGCCAACTCCACTCCTGTCGTCTTGTCTCCAACAGCCACAATGGCTTTTACTTTCGTATTCGGACGCAATTCCGCCCCAAGACTTCGTGCAGCACGTGCATAACCGGAACATAACAAAGCACAATCTATAAACGCATCCGTAGGCATGTAAAGCGCCTCTTCTATCGCCGAGACCTCCATCCAAGGAAGAAGTTCTTTCAAACGCCTCCGGTCGATACGTTCATTCGGTATTCCGAAACGTACGGCCGCTTCTTCCAATGCTTCGAGTTCTTTCAGCGATGCGTCGGACGAAGAGATGGTCACACTGCCGCACTGCTGCAGTTCGAGCGATTCCCCCAAAAGGTGCTCTATTTCATCAATGCAATCATACGTTTCCTGCACCATTTCCATCAAAGCCGGTTTGGTACGCGCCCGTGTCAACAGGCAGGCTGCACGGGACGAAGCCTGCGACGCTATCTCGTTGGCATCCAACAACAACACCTTCCCCGCCTTACGTTTGGCCAACTGGTAAGCCGTGGCGCATCCCAACAAACCGCCACCGATAATTATCACATCATAATCCTGTTTCATCGTCAAATTGCATTATATTGAGGATTCATATACAAAATCGTACGCTCCGTCTGTTCTTTTCTACGCCCTTGAGCGGAATACCGTTTATAAATCAATACGGCAGCCACTGTGAACAAGACCGCACAAACCGCGCCGACCGCGCATGCCATGTGGTTGTAAAGCGCAAACCACTCCATGTCGAAGTTCAAAAACTCCTTGGTGGAAAGCAGAGTCACCGTACCCATGTAGCCGATGAAGTCGATAATGGCGATGAAGAAACCCACGTTTCCCCTGATGCGGAAACAAGCGATAAAGCGATCGAAGAAAATCGTCTGAAAAGTCAGATAGGCAATGTAAAGGCACAGGCTCTGCACAAACAACCACACTACCGGCTGCCAATCCAATGCCTCATAATTCAGTGACACGTATGTCATGACCAAACAACCGGCAATGACCAGTCCCATCAAGCACATCAAAGCCCGAATATTGCTGCGGAAGAAGATGAAAGCGGCAAATATCCCGAGAATGACCAACGTAACAATCGTATCCACCTGGGCGAAAAGCCAAGAAGACTGATTGCTCATATCCAGGATATTGACCAGAAAATCTTCCTTGATGTCGCGCAGCACCAGCAACATGAAGTTGCCCACGAACAACAAGGTAAGAATCGGAGCATAACTTCGGAACAAGAGCTTACGTCCGTTTCCGTCCAATGTCACACGTTCGTTACGCAGCGCAATATCCTCTTCCGTAGGCTGTGGCAGACGCTTCAACATATACCCCATAAAAACGAGAAGAGGCAAAGCAAAAGCCCCAATCACGGCAGGCATCCAAAACTGTCCCACGTGCATCTCGTTCATGGCAAACAAGCCGAAACTCTTGGCCACACCGGAACTGAACACCATGCTTACCCCCAACAGACTGGCCAACATATCCGTCACCTTGCGTCCCTCGATAAAGCTGAATATCACGCCCCACATACAACCGAGCGACAAGCCGTTCAAAAACATGGCCGCCACATTGAACGGAGGAGCCAACAGGCCGAAGCCTACCAAAGCAGCCTCGGCTGCTACCGCCGAACAGACGAAAAACTTGAAACGACGCTCCTTCTTCAACTCCGAAATCAACTTGATGCCAAAGAACTTGGCTATCACATAACCTAAAATCTGAATCGTCGTCACCGCGACCTTGTAGTCCGTGCCGAAAAAATCAAACCCCTCGAACGAAGCCGCCGTATAAGGTTTGCGCAAGGCATACACCAAAGAGTAGGAAAGCAAGGCTGCACCGCCCGCCCACAGGATGAGCAACGCATCCGAAAATCTTTTGTTCTTTACGATTTGTTCCATAACCATAGTTTTGTTTTCGGCTGCAAAACTATCCCAAACTGCCATCTGAAAAAATTAATTCATTATATATCATACGTCCGTCCAAACCCGTATTTATAATGTAACATTCATCTCACGGTAATGAAGCACGAAAGCAACAGGTTTGTAACATGGAAAACGTACCTTTGCCCAAAAGAACATACGTATGGACAAATTGGTATCACTCTACGAACGGATGAAGAAACTACGCGAAGCCGGTGTACGGATGAAGGACATCTCCGAAGAGACGGGCATAGCATCCAGCGTACTCTCCTCGCTCTATTCTTCCGTGCTCCCCACCTACATCAATCTGCTCTCCGGAGGATGCGGTACGGAAAGTGCGTTAGACCAAGGGCTGCAACAAGTCAACAACGTGTCGAAACGCAAACTGCAAGGTTGCCTCGATGAATTGTACGACAAAGTGAGCCACATCGAGCCACGTTTCGTTTCCAACAAAAACGGCGGACGACCTTTTCTGGACGACATCGAGAAAGAAGCCATCAAATATCTGCCCAATGCCGGCATCTATACCGGACTTTACCAGTCTTACAGTTCTTCGTCCTACTCCGACGGACTGAAAGTGGAGCCTTATATGATATCCTCTATCGTAGACGGCGACACCATGCCCAAAGTCTATTGCCAGAACCTGTCGGGCGACTATTATATCGGCGTGGGGTTGTTCTCGCCGTTTCAAATCGGTTATCTGATGTTCAACGAACAAAAACGCCTGCAACTTGCCCTGAAGGTGGTCTACCTGCAACTGCCCATCATCGAGTATCCCCAAATCATGAAAGGAATCTATCTGACACACGACTATAACCGCAATCCGATCGCCCGGCGCATTCTCTTTGTCCGGCAAGGCGACGAAATCCCACTGGAAGAGTTTGCCGACTTGCGTACAGAGGTGATACCCAAAGCACGACTGACCGGGGAACTGTTGGAATACTACAATTACACTTGCTGCAACGAGGACATCATACGGAGCATGATGCTGATATCACCGGACAAGGATACCAAAGAACTCCAACGCGAAAAGCAGCTCCTGAAAATCCTCAGTACACAAGAGGCTCCCTGAAGAAAGGTCACCCGCCATGCGAAAGGCCGCAGAAGGACATATCCTTCTGCGGCCTTTCGCATAAAACCTTACTTTCATTCTTCCGTCAGACGAATCGCAAAGCCGCCTCCACGAGCCATATCCAACGTCAGTTTCGTATTCCGGTCCACATTCATCGTCTCGCAGGCGTACGTTGTCGGATGGTCGCCCGACTCCGGTTTATCCTTGAAAACCACAGCGCGGTAGGTCTTCCCACGTTTCAGGAAACCGAAGTCCACCGTCACGCTGCGCGGTGTCCAGTTCGTCATGCCGCCCACGTACCAATCCTTACCGGTTTGTTTGGCCATCACGATGTACTCGCCCAAACGGGCATCGAGCGGAAGGGTCTTGTCCCACACCGAAGGAACTTTCGACAGGTAATCCAAGATGTCGGGATATTTGTTATATTCCGAAGGTGCGTCGCACAGGTAACCGATCCAATGGTCGAATATGACGTACATGGACAAGACATGCGAACGCGTCCCCATATTCATCGGAGGGATGCTGTCCCGGTCACGCGGTTGGAACTCTTCGGGCGTCACGTTGCGCATGCCGCCCGGCGTGTAATCTTCCGGTCCGGCCAATGAACGGATGAAGGGGAAACGTGTATGGTATTCGGGCGTGATGGTCTTTTCCCAGAAATTGCATTCAGCCCCTCTCACGGCCTCATAATTCATCACGTTGGGGTAAGTACGGTTCAAGCCCACCGGTACGGGACAACCGTGGAAGATGGCCACCATCCGGTACTGCGCCAACCGTTCGGCAAATTCGCGCCCCCAGCGCATGGCAATCTGGTCGTTGCGTTCGAAGAAATCAATCTTGGCACCCGCCACCCCGCACTCGTGCATCTGCTTGATCCAATCGTCCGGATTCTCCAGCGGACAACTGGCCCAAGTCCAAACCAATATCTTCACGTTCTTCCCCCGGGCATAGTCGCACAATTCCTTGATGTACTCCATTTTCCATCCGGCATCGAGCGTCATGTACTCTATACCGTTCTCCGAAGCCCAGTCTACATAGTATTTATAAAGTTGCAACGAAAGATGTTTGTTCCCCACCGGGAAGTCCACGCCTTCCACCACGGCTTTGTGCCACCATTCCCAAGCACTCTTTCCGGGTTGTATCCACGAGGTATCCTCAATCTTGCAAGGTTCGGCCAGCATGTAGACCAGCTCATTGTTCAACAACGTCTTGTCGTCATCGGACACGATCATGACGCGCCACGGGAACGTGCGGTCGCCTCCCGTCCTTGCAATGTAATCCTCACGTGAAATCACCAGATGGTTGGAATACCAACGGTAAGGGTTCGACGGGTCTCCGTCCATCACTTCTTTAGGGTAGGCCGCCCACTTTCCGCGCATGGCATTCTGCCCGGCGGCTTCCATATACAAGCCGGGATAATCGTAAGTGTCCGATTCCGTCACCACCACCTTGTAGGGCTTGCCGGGATACTCGAAGAGCACCGGAGAAACGGAAAAACGGCCGGCCGGAATCTCACCCGGCGAACGATACACCTTGTAAAGCCGCTCGAAATTACGGTAGCCCTGATGAATCTGGTGCACCTTGCCCGACTGTTCACGCTCGGGTGCGGTATTGCTGTCGCACTCCGGGAAATACACCGTAGGGGTAAAAGCGAAATTGAACACGGCATCTTCGCTGTCGATAATGATTTCCTTGTCCCAGTGCGTCACGAAACGGTAAGCCCACCCTTCGTTGTAGGCTCTCACGACCAGGTCGTAGTCCGTGCCGTAAGACAGCACGATTTCATTGTACGCCTCTTTCAGGGTCTTGTTTTTCCCCACCACGACGTCTATCTTGCGGTTCACACGGTCTTTCTTCACAGAGGTCACGGGGTCGCCTCCCACGTGACGCCCGTCGGACAGGTTCATCCCTATCACCGAAGGTTCCACCAACTTCACCTTATCGTACCACACTTCAAATTCCGTACGCCCTTCCACACGGAGCTTCACCTCCAGTTTCTTGTCGGGCGAAGACAATTTGTACTCTTCCGCTTTCAGGGCAAACGTCCAGCAGAAGAATACCGCCAAAGATAACATGATTTTTTGAGCCATATCGCTATATAGATTTAAGAATGATTATTCGTCTGCAAAGTAAGTCCGTTTCACTAAAAGCCGAAATGGAGAGAATCACTTATCACATGGACAATTTTGCGATTCTCTCCATTCCTATATGACTTGCCGTACGGCCGCTCATTCCACACCCCACTGCTTGTTCGGCGTGCGCCCCAACACGAAGTGCAACTCACCGCCACGGACGATATCCTCGTGGTCGATATAGCAACGGTTGTAAGGCTTGCCGTTCAGCGTGGCCGACTGGATGTAACAGGCGTCGGGCGCATTCCCCTCCGTAGTGACTACAAACTTACGGCCTTTGGCATAACGGCGGTCGAGCGCGATCTCCACACGGTCGAACACAGGGGCTGTCAATTCATAACGCGTCTCGCCCGGACAAAGCGGATGGAACCCCGCAGAAGCCAGGATATACCAGGCCGACATCTGCCCCACATCCTCATTGCCGCACAGCCCGGCCAGACTGTTCTTGTAAGCGTCGGCACAAATCACACGCGTCCAGTACTGCGTGAGCCACGGCGCCCCCAAGCGGTTGAAGAGGAAAGGCACGTGGTGCACGGGTTCATTGGCATGATTATAATAGGGATTCCAATAGAATTCGCGCGGCGTGTTTTCAAAAAAGGATTCCAGATCGGCCAGCACTTTGTCGCGACCGCCCATGATTTCCACCATGCCGGGCACGTCGTGCGGCACGAACCAACCCTGTTGGTAGGGATTGCACTCCATGCAACCGTACCACTCCTGCAAGCGTCCTTTTTCCGGCCAGTCCGCCCACGAGCCGTCGGCGTTGCGCACGCGGAACCATCCCTTTTCCTTATCGAATATTTTACGGTATGCCTGTCCGCGCCGGTGATAGATGCCGGCATCCTCCGTCTTGCCCAAAGCCTCGGCCCATTCGCCCACACACCAATCGAAGTATCCGTATTCCAACGTTTCCGATATGCCGCTGCCGCCGGGCGAATATCCCAGTTCCGGATGGTGCCCGATGCGGTCGGCTGTCTGACGGGCAAAGCGGTAAGCTTTCTCCACGTCGTATCCGCGTATGCCTTTCATATAGGCATCGACGATGACGGCTATGGCCGGATTACCCAACATGCAGCCGCTGTAAGCGTTCAGGAACTCCCAACGTTCGTACACGCCCGTACCGTTTTCCTCGGCCAGAGTGACAAACGAGTTGATCATGTCGTTCACCACTTCCGGATTGATAAGGTTTTGCAGGGGGAACTGGCTGCGGAACACATCCCAACCGCTGAACACCGTACGCTTCTTGAATGCATCGGTCTTGTGCACCTTCCGGTCTCCTCCCACGTATTCACCCGTCACGTCGCGATAGTCGCGCGGGTCTATCATCGTGTGGTACAGCGAAGTATAAAAAATCGTGCGCTCATCTTCCGTCCCTCCGGAGATTTTGATTTTCGACAAGGCCTCGTCCCACAGCGCAGCCGCCTTTTCGCAATACCGCTCGAAGTCCTTTCCCCTCAATTCGGCTTTGAAGTTCGCCTCCGCTCCTTCCAGACTGACAAAGGAGATGGCCGTGCGCATCAGCACCTGTTCGCCTTCGCGCGTGGGGAACTCCGTATAAAATCCCAAATGGTCTCCCTCCATGCGGTCGGGACGTTCCGTCACCTTCGCCCGGCGTACAGCCTCGGCAAATTCCGGCGAAGTCACGTTTTCCAGCTTGCGCCCCATGCCCTCGGGAAACTCGGCCGACCATACGCCGTAACATTCCAACGGCTTACTGAAACGGGTGTAAAAGTAAACCGTATAATCGGCCTTCCCTCCCCC
>OJLA01002143.1_pt1 | contig 12155 bp, 12 predicted proteins | sample 1596611 | NCBI WGS metagenome assembly OJLA01 (sample SAMEA4350168, study PRJEB24818) | metagenome | biome: human; feature: gut; material: faeces | place: Denmark | collected 2013-09
TTACTATTTAACTAACCTTTATATATTATAAGGGCTGAAAAGCAATATATTTGTTCTTCTTGAAACATAGAAATTGCTACTTGAAATTTAATATCTATTACTTCTTTTCCCTCTTGTAAAAAGTTATTTATATCTTCTTCTAAATCATTTTCGTGTGATTCATCAAAAACTTTTACTTTCATTTTATCACCAATATTATCTTATATTTTTTCTTTGTAATTTGGTGTCGAAAAAAAGAGCTTTTTACTCTTTATTTCTTTTTATAATATCGCGAGCTGCAATTAATCCAGTTGCTGCAGCTGTTACGATGTTTCCTGCTTTTCCAGAACCATCTCCAATAAAGTATATGTTTTGTCCTTCTATTTTCATATTGTTATCTGTTGTTATTTCGTTACTAAAGAACTTTATTTCTGGCCCATATAAAAGTGTTTCGTCGTTATTTACTCCTGGTATTATTTTGTCTAATCTTTCTAGTCCTTCAATAATATTAGTGATAATCCTATGTGGAAGTACAAGTGCTAAGTCTCCTGCTACACAATCTTTAAGAGTTGGTTCAATAAATCCTTTTTCTATTCTGTGCCACTCACTTCTTCTTCCGTTTTTTAAATCTTTTAATGATTGAATAATTGGTTTTCCATCTCCTAAAACATTAGCAATTCTTGCAATTGATTCACCATATAGTCTTGTGTTTGTAACTGGATGAGTCAAATGTACTTTAGAAATAAATGCAAAGTTACTGTTGCTTGACTTAATGTCTTTTAGGGAATGCCCATTTACACAGATATAACCTTCATAATTTTCTTTGGCAACAAAACCTCCTGGATTAGTACAAAATGTTCTTATCTCATCTCCATATGTGTCTGTTTTAATAAATATTGTAGGGTCATAGATAACATTTGTTATATCATCTAATATTTCTTTTCTTGTTTCTACTCTTACTCCTATTTCAATACTTTGAGATACATAAGGAATTTTATATTTATCAGCAAGCTCTTGAATCCATTTAGCTCCTGTTCTTCCTGGTGCTACAACGATGTATTTTCCTTCTACTTCTTTTAATCCTTTAGGTGTTTTATAAGTAACTCTATATTTATCTTTATCTTCTGCTATATCTTGTACATCAGCTTGTTCAAAAGTGTCTACACCTTTTTTCTCTAGATATTTTGTAATATCATCAATGTATTTTGGTAAGTGGTCGCTTCCTAGGTGCTTTTGTTTAATAATTAATAAACTGGCACCTGTTTTTGCTACTTTTTCTTTAATTTTATTTGCTTCATCCATATTTGTTGGATATACTTTGCTATCCATTCCAAATTGGTTAAATATTTTTTCAGTATCGTCAATTATATCAAAAGCTTCTTGTCTACCCATATATTTAAATAGGTCAGATTTACCTAATTTTGGAACAAAGTTTAACTTTCCATCAGAAAACGTTCCTGCTCCACCATAACCAGATAAAATTCCACATGGTTTACAGTCTTTACATTCAGTTTTAAACTTATTCATAGGACACATTCTTTTATCTGCTTTTAGTCCTCGATCAAGTATCGCTATTTTTAATTTTTTATCTTTTTCTAATAATTCGTAGGCAGTGAATAGTCCTGCTGGACCTGCTCCTACTATTACTACATCATACATATTGACCTCTTTCTATTTGACAACGATGTTAACTATTTTACTTTGAATTACTATTATTTTTACTATTTCTTTTCCTTCTATATGTTTCTTAATGTTATCTTCATTTAAGGCTTTTTCTTTAATAACATCTTCTTTATCATTTATATTTATTTTTATTGTTGCTCTTACTTTTCCATTTACTTGAACAGCTATTTCTTTTTCCTCTTCAATTGTTTTAGATTCATCATATACTGGCCATGAAGTTTCACAAAGTGGAGAGTATCCAAGACTTTCATTTAACTCTTCAGTTATATGTGGTGCGATAGGATTTAAAAGCGTCAATAATAAATGATAATCTTCTTTAGTAATATGTTCTTTAGCGTCATAAGCATTTGTTAAAATCATTAACTGAGAAATAACTGTGTTAAATCCTAAATTCATTAAGTCATCTTCAACTTTTTTAATACTTTTATTAATTATTGGTTCTAAGTCTTTTGAATACTCATTACCATCTATTACTTTATCTTTTAATCTTACAACTTTATCAATAAACCTCTTGCATCCTTTTAATGAGTCTGTACTCCATGGAGCGTCTTGAGTGTAATCTCCCATAAACATTTCGTAAACTCTTAGTGTATCTGCTCCATATTCATTTACTATGTCATCTGGGTTAATTACATTACCTTTTGATTTACTCATTTTTTGGTTATCATTTCCTAAAACCATTCCATGACTTACTCTTTTCCAAATCATTTCTTTATGAGGAACAAGTCCAATGTTATACAAAAATTGTACCCAGAATCTTGCGTATAACAAGTGTCTTGCAGTGTGTTCCATTCCACCATTGTACCAATCTACTTTTTTCCAGTACTTCATGGCATCCATACTTGCAAATTCTTTATCGTTATGAGAATCCATAAATCTTAAGAAATACCATGATGAACCTGCCCAGTTAGGCATTGTATCTGTTTCTCTTTTAGCATTTCCATGACACTTTGGACATTTTGTATTTACCCAGTCAGTAATTTTAGCAAGAGGAGACTCTCCTGTGTCAGTTGGTTCGTACTCTGCTACATCTGGCAAAAGAAGTGGTAAGTCTTTTTCATCCATTGGAACCCATCCACACTTATCACAGTGAATCATTGGGATTGGTTCTCCCCAGAATCTTTGACGTGAGAAAATCCAGTCTCTCATTTTATAGTTATTAACACGTCTTGCTATACCTTTTTGTTCTAGCATTTCTGTTATTTTTTCTTTAGCATCTTCTACTATTAATCCTGAAAACTCTTCTGAATTAACTAGTTCACAGTTTTTACCTAAATAATCATATTTTTCAAAGGCTTTTTCTTCTATATTTCCACCTTTAATTACTTCTTTTATTGGTAGATTAAATGCTTTAGCATATTCATAGTCTCTTTGGTCGTGAGCAGGTACTGCCATAACAGCTCCAGTTCCATAATCACCTAGAACAAAGTCTCCCAAAAAGATTGGTACTTCTTCACCATTAATTGGATTAATGGCTTTTACTCCTTTTATTTCAACACCAGTCTTACTCTTATTTAATTCTGTTCTATCCATGTTGGATTTTTTCTTAGTTTGTTCTATATAGGCGTTTACTTCATCTTTATTTTCTACTCTAGGCATTAATTCTTTAATTAATTTACCATCAGGTGCAATTACAAAGAATGTTATTCCAAAGACTGTTTCAATACATGTTGTAAATATTGAGAATTTTCCTCCATCTTTTATGTTAACATCCATTTCTACACCAGTTGATTTACCAATCCAGTTTATTTGACCTATTTTTACACGATCTGCAAAGTCAGTATCATCTAAACCTTTTAACAAGTCTTCTGCGTAATCACTCATTTTTAGCATCCATTGTGATTTTTCTTTTTGCACAACTTCTGTTCCACATCTTTCACAAACTCCACCTGCAGCATCTTCGTTTGATAGCACTGTTTTACATTTTGGACACCAGTTTACAGGTATTGTAGCTTTATAAGCCATATTATGTTTGTAAAATTGTAAAAATTGCCACTGAGTCCACTTATAGTATTCAGGATCAGTTGTTGAAAACTCTCTATCCCAATCAAATGAGTATCCTAATGTTTTCATTTGACGTTTAAATGTTTCAATGTTTTTCTTAACTGCTTCTTTTGGGTGAATATGATTTTTAATAGCGTATTCTTCTGCTGGTGCTCCAAAGGCATCCCATCCCATTGGAAACAATACATTATATCCTTTCATTCTTTTCATTCTTGCAATCGCATCATGGGCAGTGTAACTTCTAACATGACCTACATGAAGTCCTGCTCCACTTGGATAAGGAAATTCTACTAAAACATAAAAAGACTCTTTTTTACTATTATTTTCTGCTTTAAATGTTTTGTGTTCATCCCAATAATTTTGCCATTTACTTTCTATTTTTTTTGTTTCTATCATTTTTAACAAGTCCTTTCTTTTCAAAATATCTTCCCACAAACTTTAAACTTACAAGATAAAGGGGAATAATTAATACTGAGGCTACTAAAAGCTCAATAACTACTTTATCTTTAAAAAGCAATATTACTAACAAAGTTAATATAGCAATATCGATTCCCAGGACTAAACCAGTGAGTTTCAACACTCCTCTTAGATTAACTTTATCTAGATCAATATTATATCTTTTTATAAAATATTTTACTTCAGATGGTAAGCCTTCATAATTTATTGCTTTATCTTTTTTGTTTTTGTTTCCTTTTAGGTTACCACTTTTATCATATCTATTTACAGATACAAAATAGTAAATCATATAAACAATCAGTACCATTATAAATATTTCTATCATATTATCTTACCTCCAAAAAAAAATATCCATCCAATAAGGACGAATATTTCGCGGTACCACCTTAATTCATAGATAACTCTATGCACTTTACTCTTTTAACGCAAGAAACGATTTGCTTAAATTAAGACAAGTTCATCAATAATTATTATTAACTCTCACCAAACGTTAACTCTCTTTAAATAATTATTTAATTACTACTTCTTAAAACAAATAACAAGGTTATTATATTAAATTTTATTTATTAATTCAAGTGTTTTTAGTAAAAGAAAATGACCATAAAGGCCATTAACTATCTGTATCTCTTATATAATCAATTAACTTTAAGAATAAATTTATAAATGATTTATCTAGGTTATATTTTTTTAATTTTCTTATTTTTAATCTTTTTTCTTTAATTTCTAGATTACTAAATAGTATTTCTGCAATTTTTTCTTTTAGAGTTGTTTCAATTTGTAAGTCACTTAAAATCTCGTCAATATCTTCATTAATTACGTGTACTGCATCAATTTCAATATCTTTTCCTTTACAGTTTATTGTTAACTGTCCAATTGTTGGAACATCATTTATTTCAACGATAAAGTCATTGTTGTCAACATATTTATTGGCAACTTGAATTTGATTTGAATCGAAGTATACAATTACATCTTCTGCATATTTAGTATTTCTAAATCTTATTTTATAATTCCTTTTTTCTGGTACTATTCCAGTTTTTCCTTCAATAGATCTAATAATTAATGTGTAATTATTTTGTAAGTAGTTATAGTCTATTTCTGTAATTAAGTAATATCCTTCTTCGTAAAGACTACTTATTCCATCATCTTCATACATTCTATAGGTATTATTTTGTCCTGGGAAAACATGTATTTCAATGTCAGTTGGATTTGAAGTATTGTTAATATTACTCTTATTAGAAAGAGGTATTATACTTCCTTTTTTAGCAAATATTGGATAGTCTTCTTCTTTATAGAAAGAAACATACTTTTTATTTCCTTGATATCTTTTTCCTGTTGTAAATTCATACCATACTCCATCTGGTAGATAGAACTTATGAATTGTTCTATTCATTATTGGATTCTTTTTATTAATTATTGGAGCAACAAGAAGTTCACTTCCAAAGAAATATTCTATTTTATAGTTATCATTATCATATACTACAGGTAAGTAATAATAAAGTGGTTGGAATATCATTGATCCTGTTTTATGGTATTTATAAGCTTCTGTATATAAGTAAGATGTTAATCTATGTCTTAGTTTTAAATATCTACTTACTATAGATAATGTTCTAGTGTCCCACTTCCATGGTTCTCTTTTATAATATTTTCCACCTGATGCATGGAATCTTAATATTGGAGAAAATACTCCTAATTGTATAGATCTAATATAAAGTTCTGGGTCTTCTATTCCATCTTTATATCCACCTATATCATGACTCCACCAACATGCTCCAATATTAGAAGCTGATAAATTGAAAAATGGAGTTGACTTGAAGTTTTCCCATCCAACTTTAGATTCTCCTGCGTATAATACTGGAAACTGATGAGCTGCTTTTAGTGAGTTTCTTGCAAGAATTATTCCTCTTTTGGCAGGATTTCTCGATAAACTTTTGAACATATAATTGTTTAATACCCAAAGTTTATGAATAGCATTTGTATCTTTAAAATCATTCCAGAAGAAGTCTACTCCTAGTTCTTCAAGTGGTTCTATTCCAAACTTTAATAAAGCATCTAACATTTTAGGATTTAATGGGTCTATATCTATAATTCCTTCTTTTTGATATTCTAGGAATTCTTTTATTTTTTGATAATTATCTTCATGAGGAAATATTCCATCTTTTGGGTTAATTTGAAGTCCAACACGTATTCCTTTCATATGAAGATCATTAATTAGTTTTTGTGGGTCAGGTATTAAAGATCTATTAAATGTAAAACCTGTTTCTATGTTTTTATATTTATCTGTTTCTCTTATATGCCAGTCTTTGTCGAACAAAAATACTGATAGAGGTATATCATATTTTTCAAAGTTACTTATTAAAGCATTTATATCTTCTTCAGTATATGGAAGATCTCTACTCCACCAGTTACCTAGTGCATAACGTGGTATTAAAGCAGGCATTCCTGTTAATTTAAAGTAATCTTGCACGCATAAACCAAAATCTTTGTTATATACAAAAACATATATATCTTTATTTCCTACAATAGGTTTTTCAATACTTCCTAGTTCATTTATTCTATAACTTTCACTGTCATCAAATGAAACTACCCCATCAAGAGAAAACAATCCTCTATTTTCTTGTTCCTCTTTTTTTGATACTTCAGCACTTATATTTGAACCAAAATAGTTTTTAGCTTCTGGATGACCATAATACCATACACAATTAGTATCTTTTACTTCTATTCTCAAATTCTTTGTTGGATTAAATGTACTTCCTTTAAAATCTTCATTTTTAGAATAGGAAAGTTTAAAGTATTTTGTATCTATTTCTAAGAACTGATTATCTTCCTTCTTTTCAAATTTAGGCACATCAAAATTACGAAAACATACTAATTCAGTTTTTAAGTCATTAAATGTAGAAGTTTTGCTATACTCTATTCTTACTAATCTTTCTGTTAATACAGTAATTCTATATTTTTGTCCTAATGTAATTGCTTCTGGTTTTGATTTTAATTCTTCTAAATTAATATGGAAACTACTTCCAAAATCGTACATACCTATCACCCTTTATTCTATATATTAATATAACATAAAAAACAATTTATTAGTAGTAATAAATTATTAATAAGTAAAATACTTTACTCCTTAGATATAAACCGGTACTTTTTCTATTTATATCTTCTTTATTAATGTAGTTTGTTTGACTTTTAAATATTTGTTGTCATTTTTGCATTGTTAATATTTTTATAATTAAATGTTTATTTGATTATATTAATACTTTTGTTATAATATTTTTGGTGATTTTATGTCTAATTTTATTTATAGTGACTCTAATAAAAGATATTATACTTTGGATTACTATTACAAGCATAAATATGGTTGTAAAATAGCTAAAATAAGTTTAAATCTTGGACTTTCTTGTCCAAATAAAGATGGTAAAGTTGGGTATGGAGGATGTATTTACTGTTCTAAACTTGGAAGTGGCGAGTATGGTGGAAATTTTCTTGATCCAATTAAAGTGCAATTTGATGAAGTCAAAAAAATGATGATAAATAAGTGGCCAAATTGCAAATTTATTGCATACTTTCAAGCTAACACAAATACTTATGGAGATTTAGATTATTTAGCTAAAAACTGGGAAGAAGCTATAAGTTACCCAGATGTTGTTGGAATCAATATTTCAACAAGACCTGATTCAATTTCCAATGAATGTTATGATTATTTAGAAGAGTTAAACAAAAAAACAGATTTAGTATTAGAGCTTGGTCTTCAAACAATTAGTGACAAAACTTCTAAATTAATTAATAGATGTTGTAGTTTGGAATGTTTTAATAATTGCGTTAAAGAATTAAATAAACGAAATATTAAGGTTCTTGTTCATATTATTAATGGTCTTCCCTATGAAACAAAAGAAGATATGATAAATACAGTTAAGCATTTAAATACTCTAAATATATGGGGAATAAAAATACATATGCTTCATATATTAAAAGATACTGCTCTTGAAAAAATGTATGAAAAAGAAAAATTTCATGTTTTATCTAAAGAAGAGTATGTCGATATTGTTTGTGATCAACTAGAAATTTTACGAAATAATATTGTTATTAATAGGCTTACTGGGGACCCTAAAATAGATGATTTAGTTGAACCTTTTTGGTTAACTAAAAAATTCTGTGTTTTAAATGATATTGATAAAGAGCTTGTAAGAAGAAATTCTTATCAAGGGAAAAAAAATGAGGTTAATAATTGTTAAACGTTTAAGTTTTACGATTATTAACCTTTTTTATTATGTTATTTAACTTCTGTTTTCCATAATGAATGCTTGTTGCAATATGAATAAAGAGTCATTCCTTCAACATATTTAAATTCTGCTTTAGCATCATTTCCTGGTTTTAGATATTTTATTTCCTCATCTAAATCAGATACAGCTGCTATCCATTCGATGTAATGATCATCTTCCATAACATGTTTTACCTCGACATAGACAGTTCCATCTTTAACTTCATATGTTGGTACATGTTTTTCAGCTGCTCCATCACTATCGTTTGCTTTTAAAGTTTTCATTTCCTCGTCACAACACTTAATTGCACATTTACATTCATCAAAAACTTTAATCAAGTTATTGCATTTACTACATTTCTTTATAATTAATTCTCTCATATATACCTCTTTTCTAATTTAAATATACACTTTATTATATTTTTTTTCAATAATTTAAAAAGAGAAAACAAATTATTTTCTCTTCTTTCCAAAATCTAAAAATTTCTTTTTAACTTTTGTTTTATCAACAGTTCCTACGACCATATTACCTTTTTTAGATTGAACTACCATTTTAATAGTTTCTAGTTTGTGTTTTAAAAGTGCCATTTTAACATTATATTCTTCGTCGTCAAGTCCTGTTTTTCCTTCTTCACGGGCTTTGTTAAACTCAATTATTACTTTTTCACATAGCTCAACTGATTCTGTCCATGATAAGTTTTTCATTATATTATAATCAAGAACATAATCTAATCCGCTAAAATAATTAGTAACAGCCTCATCGTCAAATAATAAAAAACTTTTTTGACCTTCTTGTTTTTCATCAGCATCAGTCATTCTTTTTTCTAAGTTAGCTCTTATGTCACTTGGCATTCTTTTTTTATCTTTTAATGCAACTTCAACATCACATTTTTGTACATATAATTCATTTCCATTTATAATTTTCATAATCATTCCCCCTCAGCAAGTGATAATTATACCACAAAAGCTTTCTATTGTAAATAGCGAGCTCTATTTATACTTATTCATAATCTCATTCAATTTATACATCTTATCATCTAATTTTTTTACTTCAAGAGAACACTTGTATGCTTCTTCAGTCACTTCATCTGGTATTATTCCATCAAATTTATATTTTATTTTATGATCTAAACTTGCCCAAAAGTCCATTGCCATTGTTCTAATTTGAATTTCTGCTTCAACGTACTCTACACTACCACTTAAATGAATAGGCACTAAAACATTAAGATGATAACTAGAATAACCTGACTCCTTTGGATTTTTTATAAAATCTTCTTGAACTCTAATTTTAAAGATTTTTGAACTACTAATTAAATTAACTATTTCATACACATCAGATAAAAAAGAACATACAATCCTAATACCAACCATATCATGGACATGATTAACTAAATTCTCTTTTGTTACTTCATACCCTTTTCTTTTTAACTTTGCTATTGCGCTATCTATACTTTTAATTCTAGATTTAACATGTTCTACAGGATTTATTTTATTGTGAAACTCATATTCTTTTATAAGAATGTTTAATTCTGTAGTAATTGTTTGCAAAGCGAAGTCATACTTAATCATTACTTCAGTTAAATCTTCCAAAAAATCTTCTTTCATTTTTCCCTTTCTGTTAGTAGAAAAAAGCCACTAACTACTTAGTGACTACTATTCTTCAGTTTGTTCCTCTTCTGTTTTATTTTCTTTTTCTTTTTGTTTCTTTTTAATAAGACCGAATGTTACAACTGATGCAGCTGCCACTACTGCTGCGGCAATTCCTGCTAAAGCTTTTTTATTTTTACTCATATTTACCTCCTAAAACTTGTATTACGCTTTAATTATAATATACTTTCCATATTTTTACAATTAAATACGTGTATTTTTTTGTCAAGTTCAATCGAGATATTGACATATTTTGTATTATTTTCTTGCATTTTTCAATTTATTGTAACTTGTATATCAAAAGCAATTTTTGTTAGATTATAAAGATATAGTGATTATAATCAATTCAATTCATTTTTATTTGTGATAAATTAGATATTTTTACTCCCAATTTGGTACATCTTTAAAAGAATAAAAGACATATTCTCTATTATCTTCCTTATGATCATTGTAATTTGAGTGATAAGAAAGTACTAATTTATTACCCTCAATAGTTCCCTTATAATCAAAAGTTGTTATATCATTTAAAGTAGTAAAAGAAATATTATTGCCATCAAGATTATATTTTCCTACATAATCTTTATATCTGTCGTTAGATTTATCAAACCAATTGCTTTTTGGGAAATAACCATCACTATCTTCTGTTTGGGTTATTAGTACTGATATAACACTTCCATCTTCATAGAACCTTAAAACATAGTTATCTGTGAATCCATCATTATCAAAATCACCAATATAACAATATAGTCCATCAAATCTTAATTTGTTACCAAATATAATATTATCTTTATTTTCTCCTTTACATCCACTGCATGTAACTAAGATAAGTAAAATAAGCATTATAAATTTGTTGAATAAATTACCTTTTTTCATATAAATATCTCTCCTTATTTCATTAAAAAAGTAAATATTATAATTTGCTTTATCGTGTTTTTTTGGCATAGTTTATTTGATTTATTCTATATATTTTATCATATTTTAATCAATGTTAATTAGTTCGTATTCTCTTGTTCCAACTTCTAATAAAGCAGCAGATTCAATTGTGTGAACACCATGTCTTGATTCTACTCTTTCGATAAAATGATCTTTCCCTGGGTCATTTGAATTATATACAAGATCAATACATGCTTGATCGATGGCAACCGGGTCAGTTGATGCTAAAACTCCTATATCTTTAAGGCATGGATCTTCTGCAACTGCACAACAATCACAATCTACGCTCATATTACACATTACATTTATATAAGCCATATTACCATCAAAATACTCTACAACACTTGATGCTGCATCTGCCATTGCTTCAAGGAATTTTTCTTGTTTTGCAGTTTTATCCCATAATTCACTTTGATCATCAGTAATACCTGCTGAATGAATCCAAGATTTACCTCTACTTGATGCTACTCCAATTGATAATTGTTTTAGTGCTCCACCATATCCACCCATTGGATGTCCTTTAAAGTGTGATAAAACAAGCATAGAGTCATAATTATCAATATTTTTCCCTACATAGTTTTCTTTTATTACTTTTCCATTTGGTATTTCAAGAACTTTATCAGGTCCTTCTCCATCCATTAAATCAACTTTAAAATATTTGCTCCATCCATGTCTTTCTAAAGTTTTTAAGTGTTTTTCTGTTGTATTTCTTTCTCCACCATAAGCAGTATTACACTCAACAACAGTTCCATTAACGTGTTCAATTATCTTTCTCATAAATTCAGGTCTTAAGTAATTTTGGTTACCTTCCTCTCCTGAATGAACTTTAACAGCTACATTTCCTTTTAATTCTTTTCCTAATTTGTCAAATATTTTAACTAAACTATCTTCTGTTATTTCTTTTGTAAAATATACTTTTGCTTTTTCCATATTATCCTCCTTTAAATATTATAAAGTATTTTTTTTGAATTATCATTAATGGGTGAATTATTTTTTTGAAAAGTTCTTTTTATTCTTCGTTTGTTATGACTTTTTCTAGGAATATTTTATATTCAAATGCTCCTCTTTTTTCTTTTTTTCTATTTGCTACTTCAATAAGATCATCAAGGCTTTTGTTTTCAAGTTTAGCAAGAGCTTTTATAATCTCTAACATATCTGCTAACTCTTCTATTCTACTTTGCCCAGTTGATTCTATAAC
>OJLA01002151.1_pt1 | contig 12127 bp, 9 predicted proteins | sample 1596611 | NCBI WGS metagenome assembly OJLA01 (sample SAMEA4350168, study PRJEB24818) | metagenome | biome: human; feature: gut; material: faeces | place: Denmark | collected 2013-09
CACCCTGTGGTGAACTAGATCGCTCCATGTATTGGGCAGATCGGTCTAACAGCGAGATATGCACAAGTTCGCTCGGCGTGCCCTTCAGTTGTGTATAAGAGACATTCCGTGAACGCCCGAGACTGATTGGTTCAAATCCGTTTACAATAGATTTCCTCACCTCTTCCTCGCTGAAGTCGCCTTCGGGGCCGATAAGCACCAGCGCATCTTCACCTTTACGGACAACGTCTTTCAATAAAGGTTTTTCTCCTTCGTAACAATGCGCGATGAATTTGCGGCCTTCGAAAGGCTGGCTGATGAACCGGTTGAAGTCGGTCATTCCGTTCAGGCGGGGCAGGCGTGCTTTCAGCGACTGCTTGATGGCGGATACCAGTATCTTGGCAATGCGCTCCGTTTTGATTACTTTACGTTCGGAAAAACGGCAGTTCAGGAAAGTCAGTTCGTCAAAGCCTATTTCGGTGGCTTTCTCTGCAAACCATTCCGTGCGGTCCATATTCTTGGTGGGAGCCATTGCAATGTGCAGGTGCCCGCTCCATAAAGGCGCTTGGGGGATGGTTTCGAGTATGTTGACAAGGCAACGTTTGGTTGTGGCGGTACTGATTTCCGCACGGTAGAAGTTGCCTTTGCCGTCGGTCAGTGTTACCTCGTCGCCTGTTTGCAGCCGCAGTACGCGGACTGCGTGAGCGGCTTCTTCTTCGGGCAGCTCGGCTTGCGATTGTATGTCGGGGGTGTAGAATACGTGCATGATTGTTTATGGTTTCTTATGCTGGTTGATAATATCCCTTAGTTGTGCAGCCCGTTCGTAGTCTTCCTCGTCTATGGCGTTTTGAAGGGCTTCCTTTAATTGTTTCAGGGTCTTTTTCCGTGTAGCGGCATCTGCGGCGGCATCATCCGTCTGTTGGGTGGGAGTGATGCTGTGCTCTGTTTTCAGGCATTCGGCTTCTAAAATATCATCGTATATGAAAATGGGGGCATCCATGCGCAAGGCGAGGGCCACGGCATCGCTGGTACGTGCGTCGATGCGCAGGATGGTCTCTTCTGTTTTCATATAGAGGTAAGAATAGAAAACACCGTTGTCCACTTTGTAAATAAGCACGCGCAGCAGAGTTGCTCCCAGTACCTTGAGAACTGAGGCAAACAGCGTATGCGTCAGCGGCCGAGGAGGAACGATGCCTCTCATTTCAATCATCATGGATTGTGCCTCGGCACTGCCTATGATAACCGGCAGTTGCCGCATGCCGTTTATCTCGCCCAGCACCATGGCATAAGCGCCGGCCTGTGCCTGGCTGTTTGAGATATTCAATACTTGCAGCTCAATCTTTTTTTTGTTCATCGGCTGTAGTTACTTTAAATCTTCCGGATGGTGTTTGTACTTGAATACGATGGCAAACACCACTGCTACGGTCAGCGCGTAGATTGCAAATACGTACCATGCCGATTGCCATTGCGCTATCTGCGGGACATTGCTGTTGAAATCTACAAAGTGATTCACTACCGCCTGTGCACCCAGTGTGCCGATAGTGGCACCGAAACCGTTTGTCATGATAACGAACAGTCCCTGTGCGCTGGAACGGATGCCCCGGTCGGTCTCTCTGTCAACAAACAGCGAACCGGATATGTTGAAGAAATCGAATGCCACACCGTACACAATCATGGAAAGTACAAACATCCATACGCCGCTTCCGGGATTGCCCATGCCGAAGAGCCCGAAGCGCAATACCCATGCCAGCATGGCAATCAGCATCACCTGCTTGATGCCGAAGCGTTTCAGGAAGAAAGGTATCAGCAGGATGCAGAGTGTTTCGGATATTTGCGACAGCGAAATCAGGATGTTGGCATGTTGCACTCCGAAAGTGCCGGCATATTCGGGAATACTGCCGAAACTGCTGATGTAGGGATTGGCAAATCCGTTGGTAATCTGCAAGGAAACGCCCAGCAGCATGGAGAAAATGAAGAAAACAGCCATTTTCTTCTGCTTGAATAGCGTAAAGGCGCGTAAGCCCAGTGCCTCTACCAATGATTTGGCATTGTCGCCCTTGCTGGTGGGGCATTCCGGCAGGGTCAGCGCATATACGCCATACGCTACTCCGATGATGGCGCAGGCAAAGAACTGTCCGTAATTATTTTGCAGTCCGAGCAGGTCCACCACCCACATGGAGCAGATGAATCCGATTGTGCCGAAAATACGTATGGGAGGGAATGTCCTGATGGTATCCAGTCCGGCTTTGTCGAGTGCGGTGTAGGCCACGGAGTTCGACAATGCCAATGTAGGCATATAGAAAGCAACGCTTAACGAGTAAAGTGTGAACAGAGTACCGAAATCTACCTCCGCACCTTTCGTCATGCCGTAGTATCCGGCTGCGGCCATGAACAGGGCTGCGGTGAAGTGACTGAAGCTTAACAGCTTTTGTGCCGGTATCCAGCGGTCGGCAATGATGCCGAGAACGGCAGGCATAAACAACGATACGATTCCCTGCATGGCGTAAAACATACCGATGTGCTCGTGCAGGCCTACGTTTACCAGGTAACTGCCCATTGATGTGAGGTATGCTCCCCACACGGCAAACTGTAGGAAATTCATAATGATTAAGCGAATCTTGATGCTCATAATGCTTTCTATAAATTAACGTGTCTTTCGAAGTTGAACTAATTAATAAAACGCAAATGTAGACAAATTATCGGAAAAGGCGATGTATAAAGCATCAAAAAAAGGGAAGGCGGGAGGTATAAAAAAAAGAAGGCTATCTATCCCAGACAGCCAATCTTTATTAACCTTAAATCTAATACCATGAAAAACACGGTGCAAAGATAAAGGGACTTATGTTATAAAACATAATGTTTTGCTTGTTTTCTTTTGTATATTAACAATGTTTAGCATATAGGAGGCTTTTTCTGTCCTTCCTGTACAGAAGCCGGTCCCTGTTTATTCCACGTATAGCACAAGTCCTTTCAGGTATTCGCCTTCGGGGTGATAGATGCTTACCGGGTGGTCGGCGGGCTGCGTCAGTTGGTGCAGGATACGTACGCTGCGGCCGGACATGGCAGCGGCGGTGAATACGGCAGTACGGAAATTCTCTTTGCTGACGGCCTGCGAACAGGAGAATGTGAAAAGTATGCCTCCCGGTTTGATTTTCTCGAAAGCTTTGACGTTGAGTTTCCGATAGCCTTGCAGGGCGTTGCGCAGGGCATCGCGGTGCTTGGCAAATGCCGGCGGGTCCAGAATGATAAGGTCGTATTGGTCGCCCATGCGGTCAAGGTATTTAAAGGCATCCTCTGCATAGGCTGCATGACGGTTGTCGCCGGGAAAGTTCAATTCGATATTTTTGTTGGTCAGGTCGATGGCCTTGGCCGAGCTGTCTACGGAATGTACCAGTGTGGCATTGCCTCGCATGGCGTAAACCGAAAACCCGCCGGTATAGCAGAACATGTTCAGCACACTGCGGCCGTTGGCATAGCGTTCCAGCAGTGAACGGTTCTCGCGCTGGTCTACAAAGAAACCGGTTTTCTGGCCTTTCAGCCAGTCGATATGGAATTTCAGACCGTATTCCATGGCGATGTTATCCGTGCTTCCCCCTTTCAGGAAACCGTTTTCAGGATAGAGGTCGGCTTTGAAGGGGAGTGTCGTCTCGGATTTATAGTATATATTGTCTATTTGGTCGCCCATCACCTCGGTCAGTGCATCGGCTATCGCCATGCGGTCGAGGTGCATACCGGCGGAATGTGCCTGCATCACGGCTGTGCGGGCATAGATGTCAATCACGAGCCCCGGCAGGTTGTCGCCCTCGCCGTGTACCAGACGGTAAGTGTTGTTAGTGGGATTTCCGGCTATGCCGATGCTGCGTCGCATATCGTAAGCTATGCTGAGTTTGCGTTTCCAAAAGCCGGCATCGATAGCCTCGTCCCGGCAGAAGCTGAGTACACGGACGGCAATGCTGCCGATTTGGAAATGTCCTTTGGCTATGAACTCTTTCTTGGATGTATAGATTTCAACAACTTCCCCTTCCTCCGGCTCTCCGTCGAAATGTGCGATGGCACCTGAAAACACCCAGGGGTGAAAACGTTTTAATGATTCTTCCTTACCTGGCTTTAGATATACTTTATACATAATTATAATTAAGATGTGGTAACGTTATAATGTGGTTGTGTGGCAACTTTCTTCGATTGCCAGTTCAAAATCACCGGTACGCTTCAGCTCCTGCAGCCGGTTGTATATGTTCAGGCAGGCCCATGCGTCGGTAGCTGCGTATTGTTGTTGGGACGGTGTCAGCACATCGGCTTCCCAGTTGGACAGGCGCTGGCTCTTTGAAATCTTTTCTCCGAAAAGGATGGCATATATCTTTTGAAGGCTTCTGTCCTGAATGCCGAACGTGCGGACATATTCCTGCAGCTCGATGCAGCCGCGCTGTTCAAACGGAGCACGTTTGTGCAGCATCATGAAGTCGTCGCGCAGGGAGAGGCCGACTTTGGTTACGGCGGGGGTTTCGAGCAACGTGATAACCGGAAGGGTGAGTCCGGTGAGGTTGAGGCGGAAAAGGAAACAATGCTCTTCCGACGAAATCTGCAATAAAGCCACCTTATGCGACTGCCCTTTGGTGAATGACGGACGCGTTTCGCTGTCGATACCCAGTATGGAGCATTTTTTCAGATAAGCCACAGCACGCTCTGCCTCTTGAGGAGTCTGGACAACATGTATCTGTCCGGGGAAGACGGCTTTCGGCATGTCCTTTACTTCTTCTTTATTTATACTTCTTCTGATAATCATAGCTTAAAGTTTATTCATCTTCCTCCGCTTCCTCGTTTTCCTCTTCCTCATCCGGTTGGTTGTACTTCACATCGTGCAGGGCACGCAGGGTGTTCACCAGCTTTTGGCCCCAGTATAGGGCGAAGTGTTCCTGGCAGGCGGCGAGTGAATCGTTCATCGTCTCGTTGAGTCCCAGCTGGAATACGAAAATAAAGTCTCTGATGTCCTGGTAGATGTCGGCCAGGTCCTCGGAAATGTTTTTGGTGATGGGCTGGTCGCTGTACTTCATATCCGATACAAATACATCCAGGTAATCGTCCTTTTCGGCAAGAATACCGGCCAGGTTCATGCGGAGTATTTCGTAAGTTTCCTCTGTTACCAATGTTTCGAGGGCTTCATCGCCTATCGTTTCGCATTTGGGAAGCATGGATGCCTTGAGATAAAGCAGGGGAAGTATCTTTAAGGATGTATCGACGAAGACGGAACGCTTCATGGTTTCCGTCTGTTCCAGAAACTTGCAGAACTCGGCAGCTACGGTTACGAATTCCACGACATTGCGGTCGAATATCACTTGACTTTCTTTTTTCATATCTTCTTGATTTGAAACGCAAAGGTACGAAAAAGGTTTGAAAGCATTACTGCATAAGCTTTTTTTTGTTACTTTTGCGTCATTGTACGGATATTAGCAGAATACATTATGGTCAAAAAAAATACAACCAAAGATACGGAACACTCTATCTCTTTTTTCGGAAAGGCAGCTGCTGTCTTAAAGAATGAAACCGTTCATTTTGTTGCCGGTCTGATACTGGTAATCTTTTCGGTTTATCTGCTGCTGGCCTTTTCGTCTTTCTTCTTTACGGGGGCGGCAGACCAGAGCATTATAGATTCGGGTAATGCGCAGGAACTGATTTCCACGCATAACGGCGTGAAGAACTATGCCGGTTCGCGTGGGGCGCAGCTTGCCAGTTATTTGATAAACGATTGCTTCGGCATCTCTTCCTTTTTCATCTTGGTGTTTCTGGCTGTAGCCGGATTAAAGCTGATGCGTGTCCGCGTGGTACGTTTGTGGAAGTGGTTCATAGGATGCTCCCTGCTGCTGGTTTGGTTCTCGATATTCTTCGGGTTCGTGTTTGTGGACCAATATAAGGACTCTTTCCTCTATCTGGGCGGCATGCACGGATATAATGTAAGCAACTGGCTGGTATCTCAAGTGGGAGTGCCGGGGTTGTGGATGATACTGCTGGTTACTGCCATATGCTTCCTTATTTATCTGAGTGCACGTACCGTTGTCTGGTTGAGAAAACTTTTCAGTCTCAGTTTCCTGAAACATAAAGAAAAGGCGGAACGCAAATCCGGTGAAGCTCCGGAAGAGTTTACAGATTCCTGGACTGTAAAAGGGAAGAAGTCGCCGGTAATGGCGGAAACGGCTTCTGATGCGGGAAGAGAAGAAGAAACGAAGGCTCCGGAAGAAGCCGGAAAAGAAGAGAAGGATGAGGATGCTCATGAGATAATGCTCGACCTGGGAGATGCCGCAACGCATAAAGCCTCACTTGCCAAAGAAAAAGAAGAAGATGAAGTGCTTATGACGATTGAGACTCCGCCGTCCGATACCGTTTCCGCTATTCCGGCATCGGGACAGCAAGAGGAAAAAGGTCCTGTCTTTGAAGTGGAGACTGTGGAGGATGAAGAGTATCGCGGTCCGGAAATAGAGCCGTATAACCCTTGTCTTGACTTGGAAAACTATCATTATCCGACCATTGACCTGATGAAGCATTATGACAATGCCGAACCGACTATCGATATGGCAGAGCAGAATGCCAATAAGGATAAGATTATCAATACGCTGCGCAGCTTCGGTATCGAAATCAGTACCATTAAAGCTACGGTGGGCCCTACGGTGACGCTGTATGAGATTACACCGGAACAGGGTGTCCGTATCTCCAAGATACGCGGTCTGGAAGATGATATTGCACTCAGCCTTTCCGCGCTGGGCATCCGTATCATTGCTCCGATACCGGGAAAGGGAACAATCGGTATTGAAGTGCCTAATTCCAATCCGAAGATTGTCTCGGGCCAGAGCATCATCGGCAGTAAGAAGTTTCAGGAGTCTACGTACGACCTGCCCATTGCATTGGGCAAGACCATTACCAATGAGGTCTTTATGGTGGATTTGTGTAAAATGCCCCACGTGCTCGTGGCCGGTGCTACCGGTCAGGGTAAGTCTGTCGGGTTGAATGCCATCATTACTTCCCTGCTCTATAAGAAGCATCCCGCGGAACTGAAGTTTGTGCTGGTGGACCCGAAGAAAGTGGAGTTCAGCATCTATTCGGTGATAGAACATCATTTCCTTGCCAAGCTGCCCGACGGTGAGGATGCCATTATAACGGATGTTACCAAGGTTGTACAGACTTTGAACTCTATCTGTATCGAAATGGACACCCGTTACGACCTGCTGAAAGCTGCGCATGTGCGTAATATCAAAGAATATAACGAGAAATTTATCAACCGCCGCCTGAATCCGGAAAAGGGACATAAGTTCATGCCGTATATCGTGGTGGTGATTGATGAGTTCGGCGATTTGATTATGACAGCCGGTAAGGATGTGGAACTGCCTATTGCCCGTATCGCCCAGTTGGCGCGTGCCGTAGGTATACACATGATTATCGCTACCCAGCGTCATACCACGAATATAATTACGGGTACGATTAAGGCCAACTTCCCGGCACGTATCGCTTTCCGGGTGTCGGCTATGGTGGACTCCCGTACTATCCTCGACCGGCCGGGAGCCAATCAGTTGATTGGTCGCGGCGATATGCTGTTCCTGCAAGGTGCGGACCCGGTTCGTGTGCAGTGCGCGTTTATCGATACGCCGGAAGTGGCGGAGATAACGAAGTTCATAGCCCGCCAGCAGGGGTATCCCACTGCATTCTACCTGCCTGAGTATGTGGATGAAAATGCAAACGGCGATTTGGGCGATGTGGATATGGGACGTCTTGACCCGCTGTTTGAAGATGCCGCCCGGCTGATAGTGTATCAGCAGCAAGGTTCCACTTCGCTTATCCAGCGTAAATTTGCCATCGGTTATAACCGTGCGGGGCGTATTATGGACCAGTTGGAGAAAGCCGGGATTGTAGGCCCAGCGCAAGGCAGTAAAGCGCGTGAGGTGTTCTGCGTGGATATAACGGACTTGGAAACGCGTTTGAACAATTTGTAACAAATCAACGTTTGAAGTACATGAAAATCAACAGTCTTTTATTTACAGTCTGGATGCTTTTCCTGACTATCCCTATGGTTGCACAGCAGCCGGATGCCAGAGATATACTTGACCGTGCGGCAGATGCTTTCCGCAGGGAAGGTGGGGTCAAAATCACTTTCTCCGTCCGTGCGCCTGAAGGGAATACGAACGGTTCCATCCGTTTGAAAGGCGATAAATTTCTGCTGGAGACGGAAGGAGTGACGACATGGTTCGACGGACGCACACAGTGGAGTTATCTTGCTTCGAGCGATGAGGTTAATGTTTCCGAACCCACTCCCGAAGAGTTGCAGAGCATCAATCCTTATTCGTGGTTGTCGCTTTATAAGCAGGATTATAAGCTGAAAGTGGCTAAAACCGGCAATGCTTCGGATGATACGGCGTATAAAGTGGTGATGAACGCTACCAAACGCAGTCAGGATATGCAATGTATTATCCTGTATATAGAAAAAGGTTCGTTCCGTCCGTTAAAACTGAGTATGGTTCAGCGGGGCAGCAAAGATGCGGCAGTAGTGTTCATAAATTCCTATCAGACGGGCAAGAACTATGATGACAGCCTTTTTGTGTTTGACAGGAAAGCATATCCTACAGCGGAATTGGTTGATTTAAGATGATAAACGTTACTAATAAAAAAGAATAATATGGAAGCAGAAAAAGTAAAGTGTTTAATTATAGGTTCCGGTCCTGCCGGATATACCGCAGCTATCTATGCTGCACGTGCCAATCTTTCTCCGGTGCTTTATGAGGGGCTTCAACCCGGCGGACAGTTGACCACCACCACCGATATCGAGAATTTTCCCGGTTATCCGGAAGGCATCAGCGGTACGCAGATGATGGAGGATTTGCGCAAACAGGCTGAACGCTTCGGTGCGGACTTGCGTTTCGGCGTGGCTACGGCTGCCGATTTGAGTAAGTCTCCCTATAAGATAACCATTGATGAAGAAAAGGTCATCGAAGCGCAAACCGTTATTATTGCTACCGGTGCTGCTGCCAAGTATTTAGGACTGGAAGACGAGAAGAAATATGCCGGCATGGGTGTCAGCGCCTGTGCTACCTGTGACGGTTTCTTCTATCGGAAGAAGGTCGTAGCGGTAGTTGGCGGCGGCGATACGGCTTGTGAGGAAGCCTCTTATTTGGCGGGTCTGGCAAGCAAAGTGTACCTGATTGTGCGTAAACCGTTCTTGCGTGCTTCCAAGATTATGCAGAAGCGTGTAATGGAGAATGAGAAAATTGAAGTTTTGTTTGAACACAATGCGGTAGGATTATATGGAGATAACGGTGTGGAAGGCGTACACTTGGTGAAGCGTATGGGTGAAGCGGACGAACAGCGTTATGACCTGGCTATCGACGGCTTTTTCCTGGCTATCGGCCATAAGCCTAATTCCGATATTTTCAAACCGTATGTCGACACCGACGAAACGGGCTATATACTGACAGAACCCGGTACTCCCCGTACAAAGGTTCCCGGAGTGTTTGCAGCGGGAGATGTTGCCGACCCTCATTACCGTCAGGCCATCACAGCGGCAGCTACAGGATGTATGGCAGCGATTGAGGCGGAAAGATTCTTGTTAAATTAAAAATTGGGAATTGAGAATAAAAAAATAGGGCTGCGCAATACAAGTGTTGTATAACAAACACCGCGCAGCCCTATTTTTTTATTCTCAATTTTTAATTTTAGAAGTTTATCCTATCTTACTTATCTTCTTCAACTTTTCCTCGTCGATAATTTTGATTTTTCTTCCGTCAATGGTAATCAGGCGTTCCGCAGCAAATTGTGAGAGGGTGCGGATAGCATTGGATGTTGTCATATTGGAAAGGTTGGCTAAATCTTCACGGGACAGGTAGATACTTAAAGTAGAACCGTCTTCTTCCAGACCATAGCTTTCTTTGAGGAAAATAAGCGATTCTGCCAGACGGCCGCGGATATGCTTTTGGGTGAGGTTCACCGTACGCTCGTCGGCGATACCGAGGTCAATGGACAATCGTCTGATAAAGAACATCGCCAGTTCATTGTTTTGCGATAATAATGTCATTATGGCAGTCATGGGTATCAGACAGACCAATGACGGTTCAAATGCACAGGCAGCGGTTACATAATCCGCTTTGGCAAAATAAGGGCGATATCCGAAATACTCAGTGGGCTTGATCATACGGATAATCTGGCTTCTTCCGCCCACACCGTCTTTATAGATTTTGACTTTTCCATTCAGCAGACACATCAGGCAAGTAGGTGTCTCGCCTTCACAATGGATAATTTCATTCTTCTTATAATTCTGAAGCGTAAAATGGTTAGCGAGAAACTCTCGCTGTTCTTCATTCAGGGGTGACCATATATCAGGGATCAACTCCGGAACATTAATATCGGATAAGTTTATTTTTACCATAAATGCTGCAAAACTGTGTTGTACAGCACAAATGTAAAAAGAAAAAATTAAAAATGATACATTTGTGTCAAAAAAATGCAGGAAAGTGGCGGGCGGTAAGATAATGGAAGTTTATTTCATCGTAGACCAATACAAAGTCTCACAGGGTTTTCTTCTTTATCATTTGGAGGCAGACGGGCATAAGTGCATAACCTATGCGTAAGAATACCTATTATATATGAAAAGCAATAGGCTCTGCTCTTTTGTCTAAAGAAAACTCTGTGAGATTCTGTGTACTATATGGAGAAAACTACCCCATTATTTGGTGAACAACAGTTCCCTATACTTCGGCAACGGCCATATCTCATCATCTATTTCCATCTCAAGATTATCGATATGCTCGCGAATACTTTCCAGATAGGGGCGCACTGTTTCTTCATACGCAAAGGCTTTGTCCTTGTAATTATCCATATGGTTGGCAACCTTGCGGGCTTCCGTCATTTCACGTACCTGCATTTTGATAGCCGTTACGCGGTGGGATATTTCGCGTATGAGTTCCTTGCGGTCGGCACTGAGCACTTCATACTCTTCCGGTGGGAAGATTTCCCGTAGTCCCCGCAAATTCTCCAGTAAGCGGTTCTGATAAATAACGGCAGTCGGGACAATGTGGTTAATGGCGAGATCACCTAAAACGCGGCTTTCAATCTGTACCTTCATTGTGTATTTCTCCAACTCTACTTCGAGGCGGCAGGCCAATTCTGTTTCATTGAAAATACGTTCTCCGATGAGTACCGAACGGGCCTGGTTATCCATGTAGCGCATCAAGGCTTGCGGCACATGACAGATGTTTGTCAGTCCGCGGCTGGCAGCTTCTTGTTTCCATTGCTCTGAATATCCGTCTCCTTCAAAACGGATAGGTTCGGAAGCGATGATTGTTTCCTTTAGTATGCGGAAGATTGCCTCATCCTTGCCGACGCCTTCTTCCATGAGCTTTTCGATGGAAACTTTGAATTCGTTCAGTTGGCTTGCCATTGCAGCGTTGATGGCAATCATGGCTGCGGCACAGTTTGCGGATGAGCCGGCGGCGCGGAATTCGAAACGGTTACCGGTGAAGGCAAAGGGGGACGTTCGGTTACGGTCCGTCGTATCTAATAGAATTTCGGGAATACGTCCGATGCCCAGTTTCAGAGTCGTCTTTTCTTCGGCGGTCATTTTGCTGTTGCTCACCTGGCGGGCTATCTCATCGAGAATGGAGGATAGCTGCTTTCCCAGGAATATGGACAATATGGCAGGGGGGGCTTCATTGGCTCCCAGTCGGTAACTGTTTCCTGCGCTTGCAATGGATGCGCGGAGTAGGTCCTGATTTTTATATACCATCATCAGCACATTTACGAGGAAAGTAAGGAATAACATATTACCTTTCGGATTTTTCCCCGGAGCAAAAAGATTTATCCCCGTATCAGTGCAGAGCGACCAGTTGTTATGTTTGCCCGAACCGTTCACGCCGCTGTATGGCTTCTCGTGCAGCAATACGGCAAAGTTGTGTTTACGGGCGATACGTTTCATCAGGTCCATTACCAATTGGTTGTGGTCGTTGGCAAGGTTGGCGTTTTCAAATATGGGGGCCAGCTCAAACTGGTTGGGAGCCACTTCGTTATGACGTGTCTTGACGGGAATACCCAGCTTGTGACATTCTATTTCCAGTTCTTTCATAAAAGCCGTAACGCGGGGCGGAATAGAGCCGAAATAGTGGTCCTCCAATTGCTGGTG
>OJLA01002152.1_pt1 | contig 12123 bp, 12 predicted proteins | sample 1596611 | NCBI WGS metagenome assembly OJLA01 (sample SAMEA4350168, study PRJEB24818) | metagenome | biome: human; feature: gut; material: faeces | place: Denmark | collected 2013-09
ATTTTTTGTGGTTTCTATTGATTTTTGTTAAAAAAACAAGTATAATCTTTTACAAGAAGATGAACAAAACAGAGTGTGGTGTGTCGCTTTCCAAATGAAAGGAGGCGGTGCATATGTTATTAGAACAAGTTTACTTACTTTTTATATACATACTTTTTATTGAACTTGCAATAGTAACTGTTGTCGCTATTGCCTTATTTGTAGCTTTAGCTGTTACAATGAGAAAATTAGACAACGAAAAAAACACATCTCTGTCTGGTCAATAGAGATGTATTCTATTTATTAGAACAAGTTTTTATTGACACGCCACATTTCTGTGGTCGTTTGTCTTCTATAATTATTATACGAAAAATAATTAGAAAAGTCAACTATTTTTGAAAATTTTAAGGGTGGCAAATTTGAAAATTATATGATGAAGAATCAATCATAAAAATACTAGAAATTTTTTGAGGTTAAAAAAGCAGGTATTACTTATATGTAACCCCGCTTTTGACTATTCCTAATTACCTTCGGCTAATCTTTTTCTTATAGACATTATTTTGTTTTTGTAATTTCGTATGCTTAACTCAAATTCTCTTATTTGGTCTTTATATAACGTTTCAAGTTTTTGCTTTTGTTCTTCAGATAAATCTTTTGTTAATTCAAATGCATTTTTCTCATTTATTCCTCTTTTTTCTAATTCATCTTGAATTTTTAGTAATTTTGCTTTATCTGGATCTTCTTCAAATTTAATTGATTTAAGAAATGTTTTTTTATCGTCTTGATTGCTATTTGTATCATTATTTGAAACAATATAACTAGATTTATCTTTACCCAGTATTTTGTTAAAAAAGTTTACAATTTTTACTAATATTCCTTTATTTTCTATAACTTGTAAACTTGTCTCATTTGCATTTATCATATTTACCTCCACCTTTATTCATCATCTAAAGATTGTTGTTCTTTTGGTATTTGTTGCTCATAATCTTGTGCTAATTGTGCAGCTTGAGAATTTTGCTCTCTTACTTCAACTTTTCTTGTTGCATATCTTAATATGTTTGCTAGGAATTCATTACCTCCAGAAAGTTCTTGTATTTGTCTTTCTAATTCTGTGTCTTTTGGTTTAAAGACTTCTTGTCTCTCTTTCACTCTTGCTTTCATAATAGCCTTATCTAAACCACCATGTTCTAAAAGTAATTGTTTAATTTCTTCTTTTGGAACGAATCCATATATTGGATGTTTTTCATTTGGGTTTTCTGCCCATTCTTCTAATTGGGCTATTTGGGCTTCTGTTATACCATTTGCCTCGTACTCATTGTATTCAGTCAATCCATCTTTTCGTGGTGAACAATAATGATTTGAAGATGCTTGAACCGAAATAGAATATCCATCTTTACAAGTTATTTCTGGTCTTTTTTCTCCAAAGGCTACTTGTTTTGTGTCTTTTATAAATTGTTCAAAAGTATATCCTGTCTTTGCTACAGCATCTCTATATGCTTCAGGTAAACTAGTTTCAATATTTTCCATATTTTCTAGTTTTTCAGCTTTTGAGCCAACAACTTTACCTTTTTGCATAGCAACTTCACTTTGAGCACCTGCATCAGCTTTACAAAGTTGTAAAAGCATTTGATAATCTTCTAAACTTGCATCATAACTTGCGTCATACTTTCCAGAATCCATCCTAGATTGTACTTCATCCATATTTACATCAATTACTATTGGTTGGTTTTTTACTCTAAAATCTGGCTTTTGGTCATGTGCAAGAGTATAGCAAATTGCTCTTACTTGGTCTTTGTCATATCCCATAGCTTCAAAATCAAATTTATTTTCTATTACTTTTTCTGCAACAGTAGCAGAGTCTATACCTCTAATAAATTCGTGATTTTTCATAAAAGGTGCTAATTTAGATTTATAACTAATAAAGTCATCATGATGCCCTATAAAAAATCCTAATTGTGCTATTTCCTGTTCACTATATCCTAATCTTTCTAATATTGGACTAGCAACGTCAACAGAATGCATAGCATGTCCATAAAAAACTTGTTGTCCTGTTTGTTCATTAAATTTAGATACATCAGGTTTTCCAACATCATGGAAGAATGCTGCTATTCTTAATTTTTTAAATTGTTCAGGTGTTAATCCATTTGCCTTAATTCCTTCTACTGTTCTTAATGTATGTTCCCATAAATTGTAACAATGGTGAGAATTTTTTTGTTCAAATCCTACCATTTTTGCAACTTCTGGTCCAAGCTCTGTTTCTAATTCTGATGGTGTTTTTGATAAGTAATATTCTACAACATCATCTCTTAATAAACTTTCTTCAAATAGTTGTCTTGCATCTTTTGTTTTTTGTATTTCTTCATCTAGAGGCTCAATATCAGCATATTTACCTCTCATTTGTTCAAAAAGAGCAAGGTCTTCTGGATTTTGTTCAAAATATTCTTTTAATGTTTCTCTATCCATTGAGTTTAATATTATAGCAATTTGTTCTTCTCCAGGCATATCGCTGTACTGTCCAATCTCGCAGAAATTGGTACTTTCTCTAAACATTGCATTAGCATTATAATCCGGAATTCTATTTCTAAGAATATTATAAATAACATCATAGTCATCTGGTTCAATATCATAATCATCATCATATTCATAGTCATTATCGTCATTTTCATAATCATCTCCGATAGTTTCTTCTGGCATTTGAATAGAATCTCTGCTTATCCCTATTTTTTCTAATTCAAATGGTTCTAATTTTAGTAGTTTAGCTTGATAATGTTCTGGATCTTCATTTACCTCTTCTTCCAATTCTTGTATAGATATTATATCTGTGATCGAAGACATTCCACTAAAATGAAGTATAGTATCACCTATTCTTATATGTAATTCTGGTACGGTTTCATCATATTCAAAGGGTTCTTCTTCAAAACAAAAATCTTTGCCTTCCTCTAATCCTGCTTTTTTCAACATATCTAATAAGATGTATATTTCATTATCTCTATATAACGAATTGTCCTTTGATTGTTCATTTCCGGTCATCATATCTTTTATAGTTTCTTTTAATTTTTCTCTAACGCGATTTTCTCTTGCTTGAGTTCCAATTTGTATTTGTTCCAAATCAACATCTGATAAATTAACTATTCCTTGCATAGCTTCTTCTAAATCATGAGATTTAAAGCCTCTGCTTAATTTTTCTCTTATATCTTCAATATCTGTTATAGTTGGAATATCATGTCCTCCCCAAGTATCTGTAGATATTACTATGTACTCACCATCTATCTTCATTGTAAATAATGAATAGTCAGGTGCATCGTAATCACTCTCTACGAAATTTTCAAAATCTTTTCCATTTTCTAAACCTTGTTCCTCTAGAAGTTTCATCAATATAGTAACTTCATCATCTGTAAATGTATAATCTTTTCTTTCTTCTTCGCTTAACTCTCTTCTCTCTTTACTAGCTTTAACTGCTTCTTGTAATTTTGTTTTTATTAGTGTATATTGCTGTAACTTAATTTGTTCATACATATCACTTATTTTACTCATCTTCGTATCTCCCTTGTATAATTATAATAATACAAGTATATGATACCATAAAAACATTTTTTTGTATATATTTTTGAAAAAAATGTTGAAATAATTAATGAAAAATGTAAATTATTTTGTAATCTTTTGCAATTTATATAAAATATAAGTATTTAAAATAAGTATTCGCATGAATTCTATAATTTGCGAAATGTCAAAAAATGCTGTATAATTGAAGTATATGGAGGTTGATGAAATGGAAGGTTTTAGAACTACAATGAAAGATGCTCCCCAATATGTAGATTGGAATTCATTTAATATTGAAAACATAAATAGCTCTACAGTAATAATTTACGCTCATGATTTAGAAAAAGATATTCAAAAGGATATAGAAAAAGCAAATATTTTAAAGAGTATGCCTAATTTAACAACATTGACAATCTGTTCAACTGATTTTAATGTTGGTATTTATATGAGTGAGCTTTTAAAGGATGTTCCAGTAACTAAAGGATTTGATTTAATTGATGATTTCAGAACAAAAGATAGAAGTGATGTTCTTCCTTCAAGATTAGCAAAAGGGACCAGACTTAGTTCAATTCCTAACTCGTATATTCAATGGGGAGCAAAAAATAAAATGTTAAAATATGGCTTTCATAATATTAATGGTGTGCCTATTTCTTTAAGAGATTCTGCTGATATGCCTAGATGTTATCCTTCTGAAGATGCCTTAGCTGAAATTGACACAGTAATAAGTGAATTTAGTAGCATACCAGATTTAACACTAATAGATAAAGTTGTGCTAGTTTCAAATTATTTACAAAGGCATGTTCAATTTGTCTCTGGAAAAATATCCGAAGCCGTTGATGGCAAATATAAATGTGAAGATTATTCTTATGAAAAATATGGGGGAATTGACACTGTAGATAATGTATTATTTGATAGAATTGGAAAATGTAACTGTATTTCTAGGACAATGATGTTAATGTTAAACAATCCTAAAATGAATGTAAATTGTAGAATTGCTAGTACTTTTGACCATTCTTTCTGTACTATATATGATGATGAAAGTGGTGAATTATATTGTGTAGATCCAACTTGGTGTATTAGTAGGAATCCAAACAGATTTGCTGAAACCTTAAAAGCTAAAAAATTCTGTGATGAATATCTAATGATTGGTAAAGAAAAACTGGCTACAATGAGTCATCATGACAATAAAAATGTTTTACAACAAGAATTTACTGAAAATAGTATAGATAGAACTTTAATACAACAATCCGTAGAGAAATTAAAAGCATATGGAATAGAATTTGAATATCCAGAAGAAATTCCATTAAAGTCAGAAAAAATAGGAACAGAACAAGATGATAATAATAATATTGAATTATGACAAAAATGCCTACCCTATAATAGAGTGGGCTTAAAAAAATATTACATAAATTATTATTCCTCAACTAGCAATAATAATATTTTCGTTCTTTATCAATATATTTTTCCAAATCAATCACGCAATAATTAGCATCAGGTAGAACTTTTCTTAATTCCTTTTCCAATTCTGTATTACAAATAATATAAGCTCTTTTACTAGGACTTTCCCTCATAAAAAATTTAAGCTTAATAATCTTTTCAGTATCTATAAAGAAAAATGTATTAATAAACTTATCTTTATCATTTGTATATTCACAAAAATTATATTTAGATAAATGAATCCCATGATAATATTTATCTATAAGTTCTTTCCATCTTATACTATGTAAATATTTTAGTTTCTCTCTATTAGTATCATTATCTTCAATTACTAATACTTGATTCTTCCCAAAAGCAAAATCGTTTAAATTTATTCTATTTATATCATTTACTAAAATAATAATATTTTTAAATATTGTTTCTTTTTGTATATCATAAGCTACAGATTCTATATATTTATTATCATGCTCATTAGTAATTTGATAAGTCAAGTATTTAAATCCATTTATAATAAATATTCCTATAAATCTTCTACCTGTTGTTGTAAATACTTGTTTATCTTTTATTGCAAATGATGGTGTAAAATCAACTGTATTACAATTGTGATAAAAAGCAGCTATGTTACTTAATTTTAATAACCTTTCTCTATATTGTCGATTTTTATTTAATTTATTGTATTCAAAGTTCGATAATTCTGCATATTGGATTCCAGACTTGCCTAATACTAACACCCACTTAATTTTCCTTAAATAATTTTTATCTATCAAAGCTTTAATTCTATTTCTATAATATCTACTACTATTAAAAAAATATTTTGCATCATTAACATTTAAGTACTGATACTTTGCAATAAATTTTATTAAAGAAATCTCATCTTCATTTATCGGAAAATAACTCACTTTTGCCACCTCCAATACAAACTAATAATTTATCAATAAATTGTACTTTGGTAGGATATGATACAGCTTGTGCTGTACCATACCTACCTCCACTACAAAAAGTATGTTATCAAAGTCATAAAAGCCTTTAAATATAAGTGTTTTACTATTATTTAAAATGTGCCAAATTTATTTTTCAAAAAATGTTAATTTTGCTACATTTTTGGGTACAGCAAAACTTACATTTTTTTACAGTTTCTGCTACTATTTATGATAGATTTTTTATAATAATTTAATAAATTGTCTGGTTTATTTTCCATTGCTTGAAAATATAAATCTATTAAATGCTCTCTACTTATTTTTTGCAATATAAATTGAAAATTGCTATTATACAAATCATATAAAACATATATAATATCTTTTAATACATCAATTTTATCTTCCGTCATATATTGAAGCATATAAGGTTCATAATTAAATTCTAACCTATCAATTATTTCTATAAAATCTTTTGGAATTTTGCCACTATTATTTATAATTAAAATAAATAAATCATCTATATTATATTTTATATTATTATCTTTAACAATTTTGTTAATACCCTCTGTACTTTTTTGTATATAGGGGTATTGATTTTTTTGATAAGAGGGTATGTCTACAATATATATATTTCTTGAAATTATTTCTTTATTTTCATTCCTTATAATTTCTGTTTTTATATATCCAAGTTCTTGCAAATGTGAAATCCATCTACTAATTGATATTATTGTTACATTATATAAATCTGCAAAGTATTTGTTTTGAGCATAGCAAAAACCATTTTTATTTGCTAGTGCTGTAATTTCTCCATATAATAATTTTTCGGCAGATTTTAAATTATTGTCATACCTAACTGATGCAAGTATTATTGCATAATAATTTGGTTGTTCTTTTTCACTCATATTATGCACCTCCATATATCTTCAAATTTTGCTGAAGGGCAAATTTGTAAAGTATGAAAGTGTTTATAAGCATAAAAATAGAGACCTTACTTTTTTAGTAAAATCTCTGTATTAAAAATTACTCATAAAGGGATATCCCTTTATGGTAAAAACTTCCGAATTGGTTGCGGGAGAAGGACTCGAACCTTCGACCTTTGGGTTATGAGCCCAACGAGCTGCCAACTGCTCCACCCCGCGATGTCAGTACTTATATATTATATACAGATTTTTAAAAAATGTCAATACATTTCTATAAAAATTTAAAATATACTATTGACAATCCAATACATATTCGTTATACTGGTAGTACAACCAGAGAACAAAATTAATAATAACTGCAATTTATTATTAATTAGAATAAATACGTAAATATTTATCATGAGAATTATAACATACAAAGTCAAAAAAATCAATTTTTCTGGTTGCAAATTTTAAGAAAGGAGGAAAAAAATGAAATTAGAGGAGGTATCACAAGTATCAATAGGTATATTAACAAGCAGAGAAGTTACAGAAATTGGAGAAAATGAGTACAAACTATTCAATCTAAAAAATTATGACAATCAGGAAGAATATGAAGATGTAAAAACATTAAAAAATTTTGATGACAAGCTTACAAGAAAAGGAGATCTTTTAATAAGATTAGTGTATCCAAACAGAATAATTTACATAGATGGCGAAATGGAGAATTTATTGGTGCCATCACAGATGTGTATAATAAGAGTTGATCCAAAAAAAGTAGATTCACAATATTTAAAATGGTATTTAGAAAGTGAAAGTGGAAAAGAAAGAATACTTGAAAACATTACGGGATCAAGTATTCAAAAGATTTCAGTATCAGACTTAAGAAAATTAGAAGTACCAATAATTGCATTAGAGAAGCAAAAAGGCATAACAGATTTAGTGAATTTATGGAATAAACAAAAGCAAATATCAGAAGAAATTATCAGGCAAAAAGAAGTATTATACAATACATATATTAATGAAATTATAGAAGAGGAGTAAATTGTGGAAATAGATTATAGCAGTCAATCAACTATTAACAAAATGTTGTGGGACATATGTCAAGACTTTAGAGAAGAAACAGACATAAAAACAGATTATATAAATTATATATCAGCATTATTATATATTGTTTTTTACAAATCATATTATTTAGATATTTTATATGATATGAGAAAAAATTATTATATAGCAGATAAAATAGACAGTTACTTAGAAGAAATAAAGCTTAAAAATAAAAGCTTATTTAGAAGAGTATGTTTTAAAAACATCAAAATTTATCGAAGCCTTGGTGAAGAAAATATATTAAGCAAAACAGTAGGAAATTTATATAAACTAATAAAAAAGGTAGAGAAAAACAATGATGATGCTAAATATTTAATTGGAGAAGCATATAGAAAAGCATTAATTGATGCTATGTTTAATAAAGACATTTCTTTTAGAAGTGGAGAGGCATATACCCCTAGAGGAATAGCAAAATTAATAAATAGAATTACAATAACAAATGAAAAAGGATTGGTTTATGATCCATTTTGTGGATGTGGAAATCTTTTATTAAATGTGCCAACTAATGAAAATATTGAAGTTTGTGGAGAAGAAGAAAACGGAAATCTCTATGATATATGTATGACAAACTTATTTTTACATGATGTAAAAAATGATAAAATAAAATTAAGTGAATATAGTCCTAATTTTGAAAAAGAACAATATGATTATGTAATATCAAATCCACCATTTATGGAAAAAAAATTGAAACCAAGAGAAGTATATATGCAAAGGTTAAATCAAAAATATGGTGAAATTGAAAATGGAGTAGGCGACTATTCATATGTGATGATGATGTATAATTCGCTAAAACCAGGCGGAAAAATGGCTGTTATATTACCACATGGAGTTTTATTTAGAGAAAATGAAAGAAATAGTAGAGAAATTCTTTTAAAAGAAAATTGTATAGATGCAATTATAGGATTGCCAGAAAATCTATTTATAGGAACTAGAAATTCTGTTATAATCATGGTTTTAAAAAAGGATAGAACAGATAAAGATGTATTATTTATAGATGCAAGTCAGGAATATAAAAGCATAAGAAGAGCAAATGTTATGTCTCAAGAAAATCAGAATAAAGTACAAGCTGCTTATTTTGCAAGAAAAAATATTGATGAATTTGCAAGTGTAGTCTCTAAAAAAGAGATAGAAAACAACAATTATAATTTAACAATAAAAAAATATGTAATCAAAAAAAGACCAGAAATAAAGGTAGATAAAAGAAAAATTGTAGAAAATATTCAAAAACTTGAAAGAGAGAATGGAATTCTTGAAGATAATATAAAAGATGTTTTGGAAAAGTTGGAAATAAAAGATGCTTTTGTAACCTACAAACAACCTAGAGAATTAGGGGAAGTAGATTATGAGAAGATAGGAGAAAAACTAGCGGCAGCAAGAGTGAAGGCAGGAATTCCTTTGTTTAAAATGGCAGAGGATTTGAACATGATGGGTGGTATTATAGTAAGACTTGAAAGAGGAGTTGGAAAAGTTAGCTTAGATACTATTGTGAAAATCTGCAATTATTTGAATGTTTCTATTGATAAAATTATTAATGATTAAAATTAAGCCCAAAAGCTTGGAATGTGAGGATTCCGGTGCTTTTGGACTTTTATTATATTATTTTATTTCGGATAAAACATTAGGGTTATTAGTAAAATCTTTTAGCCAAGCATTTAAATCTTTTTGATGTTTAAAAATTAAAACTTTCTCTTTAGGAACATCTTTTAAATAATCTAAAATAACAGGCCTTTTCTTTTTATTATAAGTAAGAACATATTTTATGAATTCTGGTTCCAAGCGTTCTTTACATCCTGGAATTTCTGGACGTTCAGAGTTACGAGTTGTAAAATATCTTTTTAAAATTCCATGTAGTTGTTTTAAAGTTGAATAATCAAGCCAAATAATTAAATCAGCTTTATCAAAACGTTCTTTTAAAGTCTTATTATAATTTCCATCAATAACCCATTTATCATCTTGAGCCTTAGAAAGAATTATATTATCACGTTCTGTCTTATCAATTTCAACCCAGTTTGGTTCATAGTTAATTGCATCTAGATGGATTGCAGGTAAGCCTAATTCTTTAGAAAGAATATTGCACAAAGTGCTTTTGCCACTACCAGAGCCGCCAACAATAGAAATACGATTATACATTTTTTACCTCCCTATACTTTGTACATTTTACAAGAATTAGGAAAGAAAATCAATATTTAAGTGGAAAAATCTTCAAAAATATGATATATTGTTGGCAAAATAAAATGTTTATGGATTTATTACGTGAAGTGGAATAAATAACTAAGAAAAATATTGTATATTGTGCAAGGAGGAAAATATGAGAATTATATTAGCATCAGGTTCACCAAGAAGAAAAGAATTATTGGGAATGATAACATCAAATTTTGAAGTACAAGTAAGTGGAGTAGACGAAAAATTAGAAGAAGGATTAACTCCACAAAAGCAAGTTGAAAGATTAGCATATATAAAGGCAAAAGATGTTTTTGACAAAACATCTGGAGACAGAATTGTAATTGGGTCAGACACTGTTGTAGCTAAGAATATGAAAATCTATGGAAAACCTACGGACAAAGCTGATGCAAAGAAAATGATAAAAGAGCTTATTGCTGGAGATGGAGTTCACAGTGTTATAACAGGTTTGAGCATACTGATTGAGGAAAATGGCGAGATTAAAGAATACACATCACATGATGAAACTAAAGTTTTTTTGAAGAAAATGTCTGACAAAGAAATTGAAAAATGGGTAGATTCAGGCAAAGCTATGGACAAGGCAGGAGCTTACGGAATTCAAAATGAGTTTTGCGTTTTTGTAGAGAAGATTGAAGGCAATTATAATAGTGTGGTTGGTCTTCCTATACATATGGTTTATGATGTGATTAAGGAGTATGTGGATTAATGAAGACATTAGATGAATTATTAGCAGATAAAATTATTGATTTAGTAAATTATGGACTTTCTAAGATAATAAAGCCTGATATTGAGGTTGAAAAAGTTACTGATTTGGATGCAAAGATGATTGATGAACTAAAAGAAAAATATGGCATTGAAGGCGTTATTTTGGATGTGGATGAGACTTTGAGAAAGGATATGAAGAGAATTCCTAAGTGTAATGAGGATTGGATTGAGCTTTTGAGAGGCAAACTTAAAGTTGTGATTGTGAGCAATGGCTTTGATAGAAATTTAGAACGCATTTTTGATGAGAAGAAAATCAATTATATTATGTTTGCGCATAAGCCTTTGAAGATGAATTTTCTTAAGGCGTGCAAGCTTATGAATCTTCCTCCTGATAAGGTTTTGACTGTTGGTGATAGTTTACTTGATGATATTCATGGTGGCCATAGACTTAATATGCGTACTGTGCTGGTTAAGGATGTGAATGAAAGATAGAAAATAATAAAAATATTTAATTTGAAAATATATTTGTCGAAAAATATAGTTTATTTACAAAATTCGACAAATTTTTTATTAAAAAATTGATATTATATTTTAGGGGGATATATATGAAAAATCGTAAGAAAAAAATAATATCAAATTTATTAATTGTTTTAATTATAATTTCAATAGGAACTAGTGTATATGCACATTCAGGAAGAACCGATTCTAATGGAGGACATAGAGATAACAAAAACAAAAGTGGATTAGGAAATTATCATTATCATTGTGGAGGGTATCCAGCACATTTACACTCTAATGGAGTTTGTCCATATTCATCTAGTTCTTCATCAAGCAAAAGTAGTACTTCGAATTCTCAATCAGCAACTACCGAAACAACAGCAGTACCAACTACAATAGATGTATCAGATATAAAAATAAATGAAAATATATCAAATATGGAAGAAGGAGAAAAACAACAATTAACTATTACAATAATGCCAGAAGATGCAACAGATAAAAATATTACATGGAAATCAAGTAACGAGAATATAGCGACAATTAATGTACTGGGAGAAGTTACAGCACAAAAATATGGAACTGTAAATATAACAGCAACTAGTTCGAATGGAAAAACAAGTACAATTAGGATAAATATAATAAAGAAGACAAAAGAAAATAACGATAATATGTCAAATACAACGGTGGATAATAACAATAATGCAATAATAAATAAAAAAAGTAACTCAAATCCTTTAGCAGGAATGATAGCAATAGGTCTACTTGGTGGAGGATATTTTGGATATAAAAAATTTAAAAATAAATAGGAAAGTGTAAAAAATGTTAGAAGAATATAAATTTCCAACTGAGGAATTATTAAC
>OJLA01002159.1_pt1 | contig 12108 bp, 9 predicted proteins | sample 1596611 | NCBI WGS metagenome assembly OJLA01 (sample SAMEA4350168, study PRJEB24818) | metagenome | biome: human; feature: gut; material: faeces | place: Denmark | collected 2013-09
AATAACAACAGTATATGTATATGTATTTCCAATAATTCCAGACCTTTACATTTTTCTAGAATCTATCATAAAAATGGTAGTTCCATATATCATATATATTATTTTAGAAAATGTATATTCAAAACAAAAATTAGTAGTTACAATAGAAACACGAAAGAAAGAAAGAATAATAAGTACAATAGTGTGTATTATAACAGTAATTATAGTTATGCTTATAAGTTGCAAGTTTAAATACGGAGTTTTAGTAATAGGATCAGGAAGTATGACTGGAACAATAAATAAAGGTGATATAATTTTATATGAAAAATATAAAAATACTGATGACATAAAAGTTGGAAATATTATTGTATTTTATGAAGACGATATAAAAGTTATTCATAGAATAATAGATCAAAAATTAATGGGTGAAGAAACAAGATATTATACCAAAGGTGATGCAAATCAAAAGCAAGATGAGGGCTACAGAGAAACAAAAGATATTATTGGACAAGTGAAAGCAAGAATTCCTTACATGGGATGGTTCACATTATGGATAAACGATTGGAGGAAATAATTTATGAGTGAAAGTACGCAATACATTGCAAGAAAACATCAAAGAAAGAGAAGAATACATAAAATAAAGTTGGCTGTATCAAGCATAATTCTAATGTTAATAGGAAGTATATTAATAGCAACAAATTTTATGCTAAACAAAAATGAATATAATGGATATAAAGAAAAAGCAAATGTTAATTACAAAGTAAATTTAAAGGAAAATGATTTTTATTCAGAAAATTATTTAGATGAAAAAAGTACTGTAATAGCAAGTTTGATAAAAGATATAGATGTAGACTTTAAATATAATATGAATTTAGATCAAACTCAAAATTATGAATATAGCTATAAGATAGTTGCTAAAACTACTGTAAAAGAAAATTCAAGATCTAATTCAATATATGAAACAACAGATGAATTAGTATCAGAATATAATCAACAAGCAGAAAACAAAAAATTAGAAATAGCAGAAAGTGTAAATGTTAACTACAACGAATATAATGAAAAAATAAACAAATTTATTGATTTATATCGTTTGGATAATATAACAAGTACTTTAGACTTAGAAATGTATGTATATGTTATAAATCCATATGATGGAACACAAATAAATAAAACAAGTAAAGTAGTTACATTAAGCATTCCATTAACAACAAAAACTGTAGATATTTCTATAGATTCAAACTTAGTACAAGATACAGGTAAAATATTAACTAAAGAAAGTGAATATAAAAATCTAGAATATGTATTAGGAATAGGAATTACATTTGCTGTTATAGGATTAATAATCTTTATACTATTTATAAAATATGTTATAGATACAAGAAGTGCAGAAACTATGTATGAACAAGAATTAAAACAAATATTATTTAATTATAAAGCATATATACAAAAATCAAATACTCCAATAGATGAGAAAGGTTATAAAATAATTCAAATAAATACATTTGATGAAATATTAGGATTAAGAGATACAATGCAAGCTCCAATATTAATGTATACAGAAGAAAATGAACTAAGAACTAAATTTACAATTATAAGTGATAAAATTTTATATGTTTATGTTTTAGGTGCACAAGAAATAAGAAATGAATTAAGAGCTAAAAGTGCTGAGAAGAAAGAACGAAAAGAAACTAAGAAGAAATAAATAAGGAGGGAATAGGATGAAATTTGCAAAAAGAAAAAATATGACATTACTATTCCTTTTATTTATGTCTATGATATTAATGGGAATAGGATATGCATCAATCCAATCAGTAACAGGAGAGATAACAGGAAAAGCTAGTAGTAAGATGCAAGACGGAGTATTTATTACTAATGTAGAATATGTAAGTGATGTTGATGCAAATAAGGACAGTTCAAAAATCGAACTGTATTCTGGAACAATGATGAAAAGTACAGTGAAACTTTCAAGTACAAATATTAATTCACAAATAAAATATAAAGTTACAGTTTATAATAATTCAGAAGAAAGACAGCCATTCACAGGAGTAAGACATGGTGATGAGTATTATGATAATAATGATATTATTTTTTAAGTAAATGGATTTAAGCCTGGTCAAACAATTGAACCCAAAGAAACCAAAGATATAATAATAACATTTAAATATAAAAATAATATACCAGAAAATACAGTATTAAAATCATATTTAAATTTTAAAATGTCAAATCCTAATAGGATGGTAACGGCAGATGGTGGAGATGCTTCAACTAACTATTTAACAGGAACAGTTGCTAAGGATAAAATAGAAACTGTAAAATTTGAAATGGGAAAAGAGCCAACTGATGTAAATATAATTTCGGAATTTGATGCATCTGAGAAACAAGATGGAAGTATAATAGGTTATTATACAGATAAAGATAATAATGGACTATATGAATTAACATTTATGAGTGAAGAAGTTATTTATGCTAATGAGAGTGCAAAATGGTTGTTTTGGAATTTAAATAATGTTAAAGAGTTTAAATTTTATAATTTTAGTACATTTAAAGTGAAAAAGTTTAACTATATGTTTTATGCATGCTTTTTAGTAACAGATTTGGATATAAGTTCTTTTGATACAAGTTGTGCAACTGATATAAATGGAATGTTTTGTGAATGTAGAAATCTTAAGACAATTGATTTGAAAAATTTTGATACAAGTAAAGTTATTGATATGAGAGATATGTTTGGAAATTGTTATTCACTATCAAATATAAATTTTGGAGAGTTTGATACAAGCAATGTTACTACTATGTGGCATATGTTTCATGGGTGTGGTTCATTGAGCCAATTAAATATTTTAAATTTTGATACAACTAATGTAACTGATATGAATTATATGTTTTATCAATGTATTAGTTTAACTGAATTAGATTTAAGTTCTTTTGATACAAAAAATGTAATTGACATGGAAAGTATGTTTTCGAAGTGTTCCAATTTGAAAATAATTTATGTAAAAGAACTAGATGGTAGTGGAAATGCCGGTTGGAGTACTGCAAGTATAAAAATTAGTAATGATATGTTTTTAGAGTGTGAAAAAATAGTAGGAGGAAATGGAACAACATATAATGCAGAACATATTGATGCAACATATGCAAGAATAGATACTGATGGCGCACCTGGATATTTTACGAAGAAAGGTCAAAAACCTAGTGAAGATGTTCCAACAGAGCCATATTTACCAACAGGATTTACAAAAGTAGAAGGAACTAGTTTAGCAAATGGGTATACAATACAAGATAGCACAGGAAATCAATATGTGTGGGTAGAAGTTCCTAAAACAACAACAGTATATCAAACAGCAGGACTAAATATAAAAGATTTTACAACCGAAGAATATACAGCGATAGAAACAGATTTGCATACATATACAAATGATTATAGAAATGGAACAAGTTACAAAGATGAATATTATTCAGATGCAACAACAGGATTAAAAAGCGAACAATATACAGAATTAAAGCAGAAAATGTTAAAAAGTGTATACCAAAATGGAGGATTTTATGTAGGAAAATATGAGACAGGAATAGAAAGTACACCTAAGACATCAGGTTCATCAACAACAGCACCAAAAGAAATACCAGTAATAAAACAAAATGCATATCCATATAATTATGTAACATGCAGTCAAGCTCAAACATTGGCAAATAAAATGGAAAGTGGAAAATATACAAGTAGTTTAATGTTTGGAGTGCAATGGGATTTAGTATTAAAATATTTAGAAACAAAAGGAACAGCACAAGCAGATTTAAAAACTAATAGTACAAATTGGGGGAATTACGCAAACAATTTATGGAATATAACAAATGAAAATTCAAAATATGCACCAAATGGTTCAGGATGGACAAGTGGAGCATATGGAAAAAAAGATTCAAATAAAAGTGTATTATTATCAACAGGAGCGAGTGAAACATTTAGTAAACAGGGAATATATGATTTAGCTGGGAATGTATGGGAATGGACATTGGAATATACTTCTGATTCAAACCTTCCTTGCGCCGATCGTGGGGGCTATTACGGCAACGGTGGCGACAAGTATCCAGCAGCCTACCGTAACGGCAGCGTTACGACCTACTACTACAGCAGTATTGGTTTCAGAGTTTCACTTTTCTAAGTCGTAGACCTGAGTCCTGTACAGCGAAAAACTAGAAGGAGCTCAAACAAAGAATTAAATATAAAAATTAGAACAAAAGGAAGACGGTTCACACATGATGCGAAGCAACATAGTGAGAGTCGTCTCCTCACCGGACTAGAAGGTTTATAATACAGTGTGTGAAATATAAAGCACATTGTATTATACACCTTCTTTTTTGCGAAAAAAAACAGAAATGTTCGACATAAAAACATAAGAAGGCGATGAGATTTACTAAAAAGTAAAAGCATACAATACTAGAGATGATTATGTTTATAGCTTACATAAAAAATTAAACAGTAATACTAAAATTTGTAAAAAGGTCTTGCTAAATGTAGCAAGATATGTTATATTAGATATGTACTGAATTTATAGTACGAAAAGCAACTTAGGAAAGGCAAAACAAATTTTAAAATCTTGATTTTTTTCAAAAGTTTTATTCAAAGAAAATAAATCAGTATTAAAAAATATCATACAGGACGGAGAGTGATGCCTATGACTTTTATTAAACACGTTTTTTATAAAAAGTAAAATAAAAATATTGCTAAAACAAGCAAAAAGATAACAGAACAATTAGGGGCAGGAGAAGATTATAGAAAATTAAAACCAATAATAATAATAGCAATATTAGATTATTCATTTATAGAATCTCCGGAATATGTAACAGAAACTATAAGAGTTGCCAAAGACGACAGAGGATACGAACTAAATAATGATGTAAAATATTATTACATAGAATTAGAAAAGTTTAGAAAAGAAAATCCAGATATGACCAGAACAATAAATCATTGGCTTTCATTTCTGGACATGGAAAGAGGGGAGTTGTTAGAAATGGCATGTGAGAAGAATGATAAGGTAAAAAAAGCAGTTGAAAACTATGAAGTTTTAACAGGAGATGAAGAAGTAAAACGATTATCAGAGATTAGACTAATGTCCAATTTGGAGGAAAAGTCAGCACTTCATTATGCTAGAGAAGAAGGAAGAGAAGAAGGAAAAAAACATGGAGAAGAGATTGGGCTAAAACGAGGAAAAAAAGAAATTGCCCAAAAATTAAAAGAACAAAAGATGCCAATAAAACAAATAGCAGAAATAACAGGACTGAGTGAAAAAGAAATAGAAGCATTAGAGAAATAGTATAATATATATAAAAACTCGAGTTATATTTTAAAAGTACAAAGATATAACTTGAGTTTTTTATATTTTTCTGATATCTAGACATATAAAAATAATTGTGATAAAATTCCAATAGTTGAATATAAATATATTTGGCACAAAAATTAATACCTAATAGAGGGTGATAAAAATGATAAAATTTACAAAAATGGAAGGGCTAGGAAACGACTACGTCTACATGGACGCAATAAATCAAAAGATTGAAAATAGGTCAGAGCTAGCTCGATTTGTTAGCAACAGAAATTTCGGAATAGGTTCTGATGGACTAATTTTAATTGAAAAAAGCGAAGTGGCAGATTTTAAGATGACAATGTTTAATTCAGATGGTTCACAAGCAGAGATGTGTGGAAATGGAATAAGATGCGTGGCAAAGTTTGTTTATGACAAAGGAATGACAGACAAAACAACACTAAAAATTGAAACATTAGCAGGAATCAAAATATTAGAATTAAATGTAGAAGATGGAAAAGTAAAAACAGTTAGAGTTGATATGGGAGACCCAATTTTAGAAGCAAAAAAGATTCCAGTAGTATCAACAGAAAAGCCAGTAAAAAACTTGGTATTGAAAGCTAAAGATAGAGAATTTAAATTTACATGTGTATCAATGGGAAATCCACATGCAATAACAATTGTAGAAGATACAAGCAAATTTGATGTAAAAAAATATGGAGAAGAATTAGAAGTAAACAAAGCTTTTCCAAGAAGAACGAATGTAGAATTTGTTCAAATAATAGATAGAAATACAATAAAAATGAGAGTATGGGAAAGAGGTGCAGGAGAGACACTTGCATGCGGTACAGGAGCATGTGCAACAGCAGTAGCTTGCAATCTAAACGGATTAACAGATAGAAAAGTTACAATTGAATTATTAGGTGGAAACTTAGAAATAGAATGGAATAAAGAAAATAATCATGTATATATGACTGGACCTGCAACAACAGTGTTCGAAGGGGAACTTATAGAACAAGGAGGCATATTATGAGTTATATAAATGAAAATTTTTTAGAATTACAAGACAGTTATTTGTTTTCAACAATAGCTAAAAAAGTTGCTGAATATTCTTCACAAAATCCAGACAAAAAAATAATAAAGCTAGGAATAGGAGATGTTACGAGACCAATTGTACCAGCTTGTATAGAGGCTATGCATAAAGCAGTTGATGAAGTTGCAACTCAAGATGGATTTAAAGGATATGGACCAGAACAAGGATATGAATTCCTAAGAGAAGCAATCTCAAATGAATATAGAGAAAAAGGAATTGATATAAAACTAGATGAAATATTTGTATCAGATGGAGCCAAATGTGACTGCGGAAATATTGTAGACATTTTTTCAATAGACAATAAAGTAGCAATTACAGACCCAGTATATCCTGTATATTTAGACACAAATGTAATGTCTGGCAGAAGTGGAAAATTTAATAAAGAAACAGGAAAATATGAAAAAATAGTATATTTGCCAGTAAATAAAGAAAATTACTTCAAGCCACAATTGCCAAAAGAAAAAGTAGATATAATTTATCTATGTTTTCCAAACAATCCAACAGGAACTGTGCTAACAAAAGAAGAATTAAAAAAATGGGTGGATTATGCAATAAAAAACAAAGCAGTAATATTATATGATTCAGCATATCAAGCATTCATAACAGAAGAAAACATCCCTAGAAGTATATATGAGGTTGAAGGTGCGAAACAAGTTGCAATAGAATTCAAAAGTTATTCAAAAACAGCAGGTTTTACAGGATTGAGATGTGGATATATAGTGGTTCCAAAACAAGTAAAAGGATATACTAAAAATGGTGAAGAAGTAGAGCTTAACAAGTTGTGGAATAGAAGAACTTGCACAAAATTTAATGGTGCATCATACATAATTCAGAGAGCAGCCGAGGCAATATATACCGAAGAGGGGCAAAAACAAATAAAAGAAAATATTAATTATTATTTAGAAAATGCAAAAATAATAAGAGAAGGATTACAAGAAGCAGGATATGAAGTGTATGGAGGAATTAATGCACCATATATTTGGCTAAAAGTTCCTGATGGATTAACTTCTTGGGAATTCTTCGACAAATTACTAAAAGAATACAATATAGTAGGAACACCTGGAAGCGGCTTTGGACCTAGTGGAGAGGGCTATTTCAGATTAACTGCTTTTGCAACTAGAGAAAATACAATCGAGGCAATGAATAGACTAAAATAATTTGAATAAATAGAATTTTAGGTCATATAATTAAAAGAAGCGGAGGATTGTAATATGATAAAATTAGGAATTGTTTATGGTGGTGTATCAACAGAACATGATATATCAGTAATGTCTGCAAAGTCAGTTATAGAGAATCTAGATAAAGAAAAATATGAGATACATGAAATATATATAAACAAGTATGGAAAGTGGTATGAGGTTATAGACAATGAAAAAGAAGAAATTTATAATTTGATATGGGCACTAAAAAAATTGGATGTAGTGTTTCCGATTTTACATGGCCTTGGAGGAGAAGATGGAACAATACAAGGAATGTTAGAAATGCTACAAGTTCCATATGTGGGCTGTAAAGTACTAGCATCAAGTGTGGGCATGGATAAAGTATACACAAAGATTATTTTTGAAAAGGCCGGAATTCCAGAAGCACCATATGTATATATAAAGAAAAAAGAGAATGGATACATAATAGTAAATGAGAATTTTGAAGAGGAAGAATTCAAGGTGGAAAGTATAACTAAAAAATTGAATTATCCAATGTTTGTAAAACCATCAAATTCTGGTTCATCGGTAGGAGTAAAAAAGGCTACTAATAATGAAGAACTAAAAATGGCAATTGAAAATGCAGGTCAGTATGATAACAAAATTTTAATAGAGCAAGGAATAAATGCAAGAGAAGTGGAATGTGCGATTTTGGATGGAACAGAAGTAAGAGCTTCAACTGTTGGTGAAATAATATCTGCTGAAGAATTTTATAGTTTTGATGCAAAATATAACATTCCAGAGTCAAAAACAATAATTCCAGCAGATATTTCTAAAGAACAGATTGAGCAAATTCAAAAACTTGCGATAAGAGCATTTAAAGCAATTGATGGAAGCGGATTAGCTAGAGTAGACTTTTTTATAGAAAAAGATACAAATAAAATATACATAAACGAAATTAATACAATGCCAGGATTTACAAAAATAAGTATGTATCCAAAATTATTTGAATCAGTTGGAATTAAATATTCTGAACTTTTAGACAAATTAATAGCAAATGCAATAAAAGATTAAAAAAAGATGCAAATATATTGAACCCCAGTTATTAGACTTTTGTGTTTAATAATTGGGGTTCATTCTATATAGACACCTTAAAATTATTTTTTTGGAACAATTTCATATTTAACTTTAAAATAGTTAAATTTATCAAGTTCATTAGAAGACAAACAATCAAGATAAACATCAAGTTGGTCCAAATTGTTACAAGCTGTTATTACAGCAGGATTAAGAGAACTATTAAAAACAACTTCTGTAGCAAGACTTATGCTATCAAAAACAGAAGCTTTTTCTTTTTTTCTCATTAAATTATAAGCCTCTTTAAATCTTGACTTAGATGAATTTTTGTATTTATCAATTGGGAAAGTATATTCACCATCAATTACATCTTGAATGTTAGAATAACTTTTATTTTTATCAAGAATTTTTTCAACATCTTCTATTTTGTAAGGTAATACAACTTTACCTTGAGTTTCTGAAATCAAAAGTACATCACTATCTTTAGGTTGTTCATCAACTTTTTCTTCATCATTAGAATTTTTTTCTTCATTTTTATCAGAAGCAAGAGAAACTTCCAATTCAGAAATATTAACACCTAAATTAGTCAAAACATTTTTTAAATCTTGTAAGATATTTTTTAAATCTTCTAAATTAGTTTCATTATTTTCAACTTTTTCATTTTTTTCGATTTTTGTAGCTTTAGTAGTAGTTTCAACTACATCTTTTTTTTGCTCTTGTTTTTTTGCTGAAGCTTTTGCCATTAGTATACCTCCTTATAATATAAACTCCATATATGATAATATTTTTTTGTGAAAATTTCAAGGTTTTTTTGAGAAAAATTATTAAATCTGCACCGAAAAAAAGCGATCTCAGGTGTGCAATGCACGGAAAAAAAGCGATCTAAAATGTGCAAAAATATAGAATAAAACCAAAAGATGTGATAAAATATAACAAGAAAAACAAGAGATTCAAAAAACAGTTAAAGCAAACAAACAGTCAAAGAAAGGAAAGGAATCGAAAATGGCGCAAACACAAGAAAATCAAGAAGTACAAGAACCAAAAAAAAGCAGAAAAATAGGAGATGTATTTAGCGATTATAAAACAAATAGTAACATAGCAGATGCGATAATAACAAAAATGAACCTAATAAAAAAAATAAATACATTAGAATTAGGTATGGCATCTGATGAATATATAGAAATAAAGGAAATATGGTATTTGGAAAAATTTTTAAGAGAAAGATTTCAATTTGGACAAGTACATATGATAATAACATATGCAGAAGGCACATACATAAAGAGAGTAGATGACGAATGGGAAAATTTGATATGTTATATGGCACATAAATATCCACTAATGAGGCCATTATTGCTATTGAAAAGTAAAGTTGAATTAACAGAAAAAGATGTAAATGTATATATGCAAATAAAAGGAGCAGACTTTTTAAAAGCAAGAAAATTAGATAGAGAGCTAGAAAACGTAATACACAATTTGTTTGGAAAAAAATATATTGTAAATATTGAAGAAAAGGTTACAGAACAAGAGATTAAAGCTTTTCAAGAAAAAACAAAAGAAATTGAAGAACAGGCAGTACATGAGGCGATGAGAGGAATGGAAATAAGAACACATCAAGAAGGACAACACAATAATGCTTCAGAACTGCAAGGAATGCCTTCAATATCAACAATGTCAGAAAGCACAACAGGAGAAATGCCACCAATTCCAGAAGGACCATATAATGATGTAGATTATGCTATGCCATCTGTAGATGAAAATGGATATGTACTAGAAATGGAAGAGTTACCACAGGCAGAAGACATAATATTTGGAAAGGCATCAAGAGCAAAAGAAAAGAAATTAAAAATAAAAGAAATTGATGCAAACTCAGGAAGAATTACATTAGAAGGTAGAATAGTAAACAGTGAATGTAGAGAGACCAAAACTGGAAAAGGAATGTTAATATTTGAAATTTATGATGGAACAGGAGTTATTACATGTAAATCATTTGCGGAAGATGCAACTAAAGGAAATGAAATACTAGAAAAAATGAAATCAGCAAAAGCTATAAAAACAACGGGAAAAGCAGGATTAGATGCATATGCAGGAGACATCACTGTAATGGCAAATATTATAGCAGAAATAAGTGATGAAGGATTGCCACCAATTCCAGAAGAAGATGACAGTTCGCCATTAATCTTAGGTTCAGCACCAGTGATAAAAGAGCCATTAGTAAAAATAGCTGACCTTAATCCAGAGTCTGGAAGTGTATGTATAGATGGCGAAATTCAAGCAATGGAAGATAAAGAGACAAAATCAGGAAAAGTAATTTTAAGTATAGATATATATGATGGAACAAGTACAATGACATGTAAAGCATTTTTGCCAGGAAATAGTGCAAAAAAAATAATAAAGCGTTTAGGCTCAACACCTGCTATAAAACTTGCGGGAAAAGCACAAATGGACACATTTTCAAATGAATTAACAGTAATGGCAAATACGATTATGGTATCAGAGCCAAAGCCAAAAACAGTGAGAATGGATAATGCGGAAGTAAAGAGAGTAGAACTACATATGCACACCAAAATGAGTGCAATGGATGCAATGACATCAGCAACAGACTTAATAAAAAGAGCAATGAAATGGGGAATGAAATCAATTGCAATAACAGACCATGGAGTTGTACAAAGCTTTCCAGAAGCTCATAAGCTACTTGGGGTGGACAACCCAGACATGAAAGTAATTTATGGGGTAGAAGCATATTTAGCACCAGACAACACAAAGTCTGTATATAATAATAAAGGACAAGAAATAGATACAACATATTGTGTGTTAGACTTAGAGACAACAGGTTTTTCAGCAAAAACAGAAAAAATTACAGAAATAGGAATAATGAAAGTAAAAAATGGGGAAGTAATAGACGAATTTAGTTGTTTTGTTAATCCAGAAAAACATATACCACAAAGAGTTTCTGAGGTTACAAATATAACAGATGACATGGTAAAAGATGCCAAAACAATAAAAGACGTATTCCCAGATGTTTTAGAATTTTTAGGAGATCCCAATAATACGGTAATAGTTGCACACAATGCAAATTTTGACGTAGGATTTTTAAAACAAAATGCAATAAATTTAGGCTATAAATTTGATTATACATATTTAGACACATTAAGTTTAGCAAAAGATTTATTCCCAAACTACAAAAAATACAAACTTGGAAAAATAGCGCAATTGGATTCCAAGATAGACGCGGCGTTGATGTATTACGACAGATGCTATTTAGGGTTCGCAAATTGCTATAAGTGGACCGGGAAAGCTTTGTTGTCGGCCGCCCAGTTGCTCTCGGCCCAAAACAACAAAGACAAAGCTAAAGAAATATGCGATGAATTCTTGGGCAACAAGCTCAATGAGGCTTCGCCCGATTTCTCCGAAATAAAGCAGTATCGCCTGACACTATAATTCTTTGACACCCCGAAAGGAGAAACTTTATGAAATCTTTAAAGACAACATCGTTGATACTAGCATCGGTTGTGGCGGCGTCTCTTGCTTGCGC
>OJLA01002160.1_pt1 | contig 12102 bp, 8 predicted proteins | sample 1596611 | NCBI WGS metagenome assembly OJLA01 (sample SAMEA4350168, study PRJEB24818) | metagenome | biome: human; feature: gut; material: faeces | place: Denmark | collected 2013-09
CACCGGCTTTACTTACTGCACGCGGAATCTTAACCAGAACCTCACCAGCCTTAACCACATCGCCCTCGTCTTTTACAACGTGTGCACCCAACGGTAATGAATAATTCTTCAGATAGTTTCCGTTTTCATCCACGATGTGTGCAGCCGGAGCTTTTGTCTTATCTTTAGATTCGATAATGATCTTTTCTTTCAAACCGGTCGTTTCGTCACTTTCAACATTGTAAGTAACATTTTCAACCAAACTTTCGAATTCGATCTTACCGGAAACTTCCGATACGATAACGGCGTTGAACGGGTCCCATTCGATAATAACATCCCCCTTCTTGATTGTATCTCCATTCTTGAAGAACAATTTGGAACCATAAGGAATATTGTGAGCCAGTAATACGATCTTCGTTGTCGGATCGACAATACGGAGTTCAGCCAAACGGCTGACAACAACCTGGAATTTCTTACCGTTTTCTTCGCTATCCACAGCACGAAGTTCTTCGATTTCCAGAACACCGTCATATTTAGAAGTGATACTGTTTTCTGTTGCCACGTTAGATGCGATACCACCGACGTGGAATGTACGCAGTGTCAGCTGAGTACCCGGTTCACCGATTGACTGTGCTGCGATAACACCCACAACCTCACCTTTCTGAACCATCTGGTTCGTAGCCAGATTACGGCCATAACATTTCGCACAAACACCTTTCTTGGATTCACAAGTCAATACAGAGCGGATTTCAACACTTTCGATCGGAGAATCTTCGATCTTTTTAGCCGCATCTTCACGAATTTCTTCACCGGCCCGAACGATTACTTCTCCTGTCAACGGATGAATAACATCATGAACGGAAACACGCCCCAAGATACGTTCACCCAGACTAGCGATCACTTCATCATTGTTCTTCAATTCCGTACAAACCAAACCACGCAACGTACCACAATCTTCTTCATTAATGATCACATCATGCGATACGTCAACCAGACGACGAGTCAAATAACCAGCATCAGCAGTCTTCAAAGCTGTATCGGCCAAACCTTTACGAGCACCGTGAGTAGAGATAAAATACTCCAACACGGACAGACCTTCTTTAAAGTTAGAAAGGATCGGGTTTTCAATAATCTGACCACCTTCTGCACCACTTTTCTGCGGTTTTGCCATCAAACCACGCATGCCGGACAACTGACGAATCTGTTCTTTAGAACCACGGGCTCCAGAATCCATCATCATATAGATAGAGTTGAAACCATCATTATCAGCAGTCAACTGCTTCATCAATGTATCGGACAACTTGCTGTTAACATGTGTCCAAGTATCAATAATCTGGTTATAACGTTCGTTGTTGGTAATGAACCCCATGTTATAGTTGTTCATAATCTGTTCAACTTCGTCATAACCTTCTTTCACCAACGCCTCTTTTTCAGGTGGGATCAGAACGTCAGCCAAGTTGAAGGACAAACCACCTTTGAAAGCCATATAATAACCCAGATTCTTGATATCATCCAAGAACTGAGCCGTACGGGCAACACCACAAGCCTTGATCACCTTACCGATGATATCACGGAGAGCTTTTTTACCCAATACTTCATTAATATAACCGACTTCTTCCGGAACAAATTCATTGACCATCAAACGCCCGACAGAAGTTTCGACCATTTTCTTAACCGGATTACCTTCCTTATCTATGTCGTTCACATATACTTTGATCGGAGCATGGATATCCACTTTCTTTTCATTATATGCGATCGTTGCTTCTTCCGGCCCATAGAAAACAAGACCTTCACCTTGTGTTCCCTTGCGCATTTTGGTTATGTAGTACAAACCTAACACCATATCCTGGGAAGGAACAGTAATAGGTGCACCGTTAGCCGGATTCAGAATGTTATGAGAAGCAAGCATCAACATCTGTGCTTCCAATACGGCCTCGTTTCCTAAAGGCAAGTGAACAGCCATCTGGTCACCGTCGAAGTCGGCGTTGAATGCCGTACATGCCAACGGGTGCAACTGAATAGCTTTACCTTCGATCAACTTTGGCTGGAATGCCTGAATACCCAAACGGTGCAGTGTCGGTGCACGGTTCAGCAATACCGGATGTCCTTTCATTACGTATTCCAAAATATCCCAAACCACCGGCTCCTTACGGTCGACGATCTTCTTAGCAGACTTAACCGTTTTTACGATACCGCGTTCAATCAATTTACGGATCACGAAAGGCTTATAAAGTTCGGCTGCCATATTCTTTGGCAGACCACATTCATGCATCTTCAATTCAGGACCTACAACGATAACCGAACGGGCCGAATAGTCAACACGTTTACCCCACAGGTTCTGACGGAAACGACCTTGTTTACCTTTCAAACTGTCGGAGAGAGACTTCAACGGACGGTTAGCATCTGTCTTAACAGCACTCGATTTACGAGAGTTATCAAACAAAGAATCCACAGCTTCCTGAAGCATACGTTTTTCATTACGTAAAATAACTTCGGGAGCTTTAATATCGATTAATCGTTTCAGACGGTTATTACGGATAATAACACGACGATACAAATCATTCAAATCGGAAGTAGCGAAACGGCCACCATCCAACGGAACCAACGGACGCAGTTCTGGAGGGATAACAGGTACAACCTTCACGATCATCCATTCCGGTTTGTTACGCCCTCTGGATGCACGGAAGGACTCAACAACCTGTAAACGTTTCAATGCTTCGTTCTTACGCTGTTGCGAACCGTCTGTGCTTGCACGATGGCGCAATTCGTAAGACAAAGAATCTAGGTCCAGACGAGCCAACAAATCATAGATGGCTTCAGCACCGATCTTTGCGATGAACTTATTCGGATCCGTATCTTCCAACATCTGGTTTTCCTTTGGCAGGTTATCCAGAATCTGCAAATATTCTTCTTCCGAAAGCAAGTCCAATTCAGCAATAGTGTCTACACAACCCGGCTGAATCACGACATAACGTTCGTAATAGATAATAGAATCCAGTTTCTTGGTCGGCAAGCCTAACAAGTAACCGATTTTATTGGGCAGGGAACGAAAATACCAGATATGAGCAACAGGTACAACCAAATGAATGTGTCCCATACGTTCACGACGTACTTTTTTCTCTGTAACTTCTACCCCGCAACGATCGCAGACAATACCTTTATAACGAATACGCTTGTATTTACCGCAATGGCATTCATAGTCCTTGATAGGACCGAAAATACGTTCACAGAAAAGACCGTCACGCTCAGGTTTGTACGTACGATAATTAATCGTTTCCGGTTTTAAAACTTCACCACTAGAGTTCTCAAGAATCTCTTCAGGGGAAGCCAGACCGATGGTTATTTTTGAAAAGTTACTCTTTATCTTGTTTTCTTTTCTAAAGGCCATATTTTTTATTTATAAAGAGTTATCAATGAGTAAGTAGATGAGCCGAAACTCATCTACTTATATTGTTTTTGAATTAATCCAGAGTAAAGCTTAAACCAAGACCTCTCAGCTCGTGCAGCAATACGTTCAGAGATTCAGGGATACCCGGTTGTGGCATCGGATCACCTTTCACAATTGCTTCGTAAGCCTTAGAACGTCCAACAACGTCGTCAGATTTGATCGTAAGAATTTCCTGAAGAACATGTGCAGCACCGAAAGCTTCCAGTGCCCAAACTTCCATCTCTCCGAAACGCTGACCACCAAACTGTGCCTTACCACCCAGAGGCTGCTGAGTAATAAGAGAGTACGGACCGATTGAACGAGCATGCATCTTATCGTCAACCATGTGACCCAACTTCAGGAAGTAAGTAACACCCACTGTAGCCGGCTGGTCAAAACGTTCACCTGTTCCACCGTCATACAAGTAGCTCTTACCGTAACGGGGTAATCCGGCTTTGTCCGTCCATTCATTCATATCATCTAATGTTGCACCATCAAAGATAGGAGTAGCAAATTTAACCCCCATCGTCCGGCCTGCCCAACCTAACACAGCTTCAAAAATCTGTCCTAAGTTCATACGAGAAGGTACACCCAGCGGATTCAAACAGATATCAACCGGAGTTCCATCTTCAAGGAATGGCATATCTTCCTGACGGACGATCTTGGAAACAATACCCTTGTTACCATGACGACCGGCCATCTTATCCCCAACCTGGATCTTACGTTTCTTAGCAATGTAAACCTTAGCCATCTGAACAATACCAGTAGGCAGTTCATCGCCGATCGTAAGATCAAATTTCTTACGTCTCAACTCAGCATCCAGTTCCTTATATTTCTTCAAATAATTCAGAATCACCTGCTTGATAAGTTCGTTCTTATCAGCATCGGCAGTCCATTTACTTACTTGGATAGAATTATAATCCAATTCTTCCAGAGCCTTGCGAGAGAACTTAACTCCCTTCGCAATAATCTCTGTATTCATATAGTCTTTAACTCCCTGAGAAACCTTACCATTAGTCAAAACCAACAGTTTATCAACCAACAAGTTCTTCAGGTCAGCCATCTTCATTTCGTATTCCTCATCCAATTTAGGAAGAATAGCCTTGTCTGTCAGTCTGGACTTACGCTTCTTGATGGCTTTCGAGAATAAAGCAGTTTCAATAACTACACCACGAAGAGACGGGGTTGCTTTCAAAGAAGCATCTTTCACATCACCAGCCTTATCGCCGAAAATTGCACGAAGCAATTTTTCCTCTGGAGAAGGATCAGATTCACCCTTCGGAGTAATCTTACCAATTAAAATATCACCCGGTTCAATACGAGCACCCACACGGACAATACCTCTTTCATCCAAATCCTTAGTCGCTTCTTCGCTGACATTCGGGATATCGGAAGTCAACTCTTCCATACCACGTTTCGTTTCACGAACCTCCAAAATGTATTCGTCAACGTGAACTGAAGTAAAGAAGTCTTCACGGACCATACGTTCGTTCAAAACGATAGCATCCTCATAGTTGTAACCCTTCCACGGCATATATGCCACTTTCACGTTACGTCCCAAGGCCAACTCACCATTCTGAGTAGAATAACCTTCCGTCAGGATATCACCTGCCTTCACACGCTGACCACGATGACAGATCGGACGCAGATCGACAGTCGTACTTTGGTTAGTCTTACGCCACTTCGGAATATTGTATGTCTTAACCGCATCTTCGAAACTTACGAATTCTTCATCTTCCGAGCGGTCATATTTGATCTTGATACAAGTTGCATCCACAAATACAACTTCTCCCTCACGTTCAGCCATGATCTGGGTACGTGAATCACGAGCAACCTGCGCTTCGATACCTGTACCAACGATTGGAGCATCCGTACGCAGCAAAGGAACAGCCTGGCGCATCATGTTAGATCCCATCAATGCACGGTTAGCATCGTCATGTTCCAAGAACGGAATCAAAGAAGCCGCAATAGAAGCAATCTGCTGTGGAGCAACGTCCATCAAATCGATCTCCGTAGGAGGCACAACCGGGAAATCAGCTTCAAAACGAGCTTTCACTCTATCACGAACAAACTTGCCGTTATCATCCAATGGAGCATTCCCTTGGGCAATCGTCAATTCTTCTTCTTCTTCTGCAGTGTAATATTGTAAACCTTCCTCAGAAAAGTCCACCTTACCATCAACAACCTTACGGTACGGAGTAGAGATAAAACCAAGATCGTTAATCTTAGCATATACACACAAAGAAGAGATCAAACCGATGTTCGGTCCCTCAGGAGTTTCAATTGGACAAAGACGACCATAATGCGTATAGTGTACGTCACGAACCTCAAATCCAGCACGTTCACGAGACAGACCACCCGGTCCCAATGCAGACAAACGACGTTTATGCGTAATTTCAGCCAGTGGATTTGTCTGGTCCATAAACTGAGACAAAGCATTCGTTCCGAAGAATGAGTTAACGACAGAAGAAATAGTCTTCGCGTTAATCAAATCAATCGGAGTAAACACTTCATTATCGCGTACATTCATACGTTCACGAACCGTACGAGACATACGAGCCAAACCAATACCGAACTGGTTGTACAGCTGTTCGCCCACTGTACGCACACGACGGTTGCTCAAATGGTCGATATCATCAACGATCGCTTTCGAGTTGATCAACTCAATCAGATACTTGATGATCTCGATTATATCTTCTTTTGTCAAAACCTTAATATCATCGCTGGTAGTAAGGTTCAACTTCTTATTAATTCTGTAACGGCCAACTTCACCTAAATCATAACGCTTTTCAGAGAAGAACAGGTTCTGAATAACTTCACGGGCACTTGCTTCATCTGCAGGTTCTGCATTTCGCAACTGACGATAAATATACAGGACAGCTTCCTTTTCAGAGTTACTAGGGTCTTTCTGAAGCGTATTATAGATGATAGCATAATCTGAAAGATTCTGGTCCTCACGATGTAATAGAATGTTTTGCGTGCCAGATTCCAGAATAGCCTCAATATTGTCGCTATCGAGAACCGACTCACGGTCGATGATAACGTCATTACGTTCAATAGAAACAACCTCACCGGTATCTTCATCTACGAAATCTTCCACCCAAGTCTTCAAAACACGAGCAGCCAGTTTACGACCGATCAGCTTCTTCAGGTTAGCTTTCGAAACTTTTACTTCTTCAGCCAGATTAAAGATCTCGAGAATGTCTTTATCGCTTTCAAAACCAATAGCTCTTAAAAGGGTTGTTACAGGTAATTTCTTTTTACGGTCGATGTAAGCATACATCACATTGTTGATGTCAGTTGCAAACTCGATCCAGGAACCTTTAAAAGGAATGATACGCGCTGAATACAACTTCGTACCATTGGCATGTGTACTTTGTCCAAAGAATACACCCGGTGAACGGTGCAATTGTGAAACCACAACACGCTCCGCACCATTTATCACGAAAGTGCCCCTTTCCGTCATATACGGAATCGGGCCCAGATATACGTCCTGTATCACTGTATCGAAATCCTCGTGATCAGGGTCTGTACAATACAGTTTTAACTTCGCTTTTAAAGGCACACTATAGGTTAACCCGCGAGCAATACATTCGTCAATCGTATAGCGAGGCGGATCTATATAGTAATCTAAGAACTCCAACACAAAATTGTTACGCGTATCTGCTATCGGAAAATTCTCGGCAAATACCTTATACAATCCCTCCTTTTTTCTCTTTTCAGGAGGTGTGTCAAGTTGAAGAAAGTCTTGGAATGACTTCAATTGTACTTCGAGAAAGTCCGGATATGGGAACTGATTTTTGATCGAAGCAAAATTAACTCTTTGGTTTTCAGCTGTTGAAGACATCTAGTAAGGAATTTATTGAACTTATTGAAATTATAGACACAAAAAGGTTAAGAGTCTTCGTAGTCGGAGACTCTTAACCAAATCACCTGGAAACCAGGTTATAAATACTATTTAAGCTCAACTTCAGCTCCAGCCTCTTCCAACTGTTTCTTCAATGCCTCAGCATCAGCTTTAGCGATACCTTCCTTAATTGCACTAGGAGCGCTATCTACCATATCCTTAGCCTCTTTCAAGCCAAGACCTGTTAATTCTTTAACTAACTTAACGATAGCTAATTTAGTAGCACCAGCTGCTTTCAATACAACATCGAAAGAAGTCTTCTCTTCTGCAGCGGCAGCAGCACCACCAGCAGCAGGACCAGCAACAGCAACAGCTGCAGCAGCAGGTTCGATACCGTACTCTTCTTTAAGGATAGTAGCTAATTCGCTAACTTCTTTAACGGTCAAGTTTACTAATTGTTCTGCAAAAGCTTTCAAATCTGCCATTTTTGTATGATTTAAATGATTATTTATCTGTGTAATGTTTTAATGAAAAATTATCTTTCTTCCAAAGTCTTCAACAGACCATGGATAGTTTGTCCTGATGACTGAAGAGCAGAGATAACGTTCTTCGCCGGAGATTGCAACAACATGATAACATCTCCGATAAGTTCGTTTTTGCTCTTGATATTTACCAAGGCTTCGAGATTTTCTGCACCGATATAGAAACTTTCCTGTACATAGGCAGCTTTCAATTCCGGCTTAACAGGAGCATCCTTTTTAGCATCTTTAGTAAATTCCTTAATCAGACGAGCGGGAGCATTAGCAGTCTGTGAGAACATCACAGCTGTATTGCCTTTCATTGCAACCTGCAGAGGTGAGAAATCACCTTCTACATTTTCCAATGCCTTTTTAAGCAAGTTATTCTTTACAACAACCAACTTGATCTCTTTCTTGAAACATTCCCGTCTCAATTTGCTGGTTTTCTCAGCATCCAATGCTTCGATGTCAGTCAAATAAAAGTTAGGATATTCCTTTACGATCTCAGTCAGTTGACCTATAATTAAGCCTTTATCTTCCTTTTTCATTGTCCAATAATTTTAATTAGTTTTCTTCAACTGATTTGGGGTCAATTTTAATACCCGCACTCATTGTACTTGAAAGATAAATGCTCTTTATATATGTACCTTTAGCTGCAGACGGTTTCAACTTCAAAAGAGTTGAAATAAATTCCTTAGCATTGTCACGAATCTGATCGGAATTGAAAGAAATCTTACCGATTGAAGTGTGAACGATACCGGATTTGTCTACCTTAAAGTCGATCTTACCTTGCTTAACTTCTTTCACTGCGTTTCCAATTTCATTGGTAACCGTACCACTCTTTGGGTTAGGCATCAAACCACGCGGGCCTAATACTCTACCCAGAGCACCAATCTTACCCATGATAGAAGGCATAGTGATAATTACGTCAATATCAGTCCAACCGCCTTTAATCTTTTCAATATACTCGTCCAATCCAACATAGTCAGCACCTGCAGCAGTAGCTTCAGCTTCCTGGTCTGGTGTACATAATGCGAGAACCCGAACCTGCTTACCCGTTCCGTGAGGCAGTGAAACCACACCTCTCACCATTTGGTTAGCTTTACGAGGGTCAACACCTAAACGAACATCAACATCTACAGAGGCATCAAACTTAGTAGTAGTAATTTCTTTTACCAAAGCTGAAGCTTCTTTCAATGTATATGCTTTCCCAGCTTCAATCTTGCCCAAAGCCAACTTTTGATTCTTTGTAAGTTTACTCATCTCAATTGAAGTTTATTAATTATTACCCGGGAATGTCCCTTTAACAGTGATACCCATACTTCTTGCTGTTCCGGCAACCATTCTCATAGCTGACTCGACAGTGAAGCAGTTCAGATCGACCAACTTGTCCTCTGCAATAGTTTTTACCTGATCCCAAGAGATTTCTGCAATCTTCTTACGATTCGGCTCAGCAGAACCACTCTTCTGTTTGGAAGCTTCCAACAACTGGATAGCAACAGGAGGAGTTTTTACAACAAAGTCGAAAGACTTATCGGCATAGTAAGTGATTACAACAGGTAATATCTTACCGGCCTTGTCTTGGGTTCTGGCATTAAATTGCTTGCAAAACTCCATAATATTAATACCCTTAGAACCCAGAGCAGGTCCTACAGGGGGAGAAGGGTTTGCTGCTCCTCCTTTAATCTGCAATTTGATTTGTCCAGCAACTTCTTTAGCCATTGTTTCTAAAATTTTTTAGATATATAACATCGATAACTTTTAAAGAAAGACAGTACTTTTCGTAACAAAAGCACTTATTCCTTCTCCACTTGCATATAACCCAACTCAAGCGGTGTTTTACGTCCGAAAACTTTTACCATCACTTTAAGTTTCTTTTTCTCGGCATTGACCTCCTCAATCACACCAGTGAAGCCATTAAAGGGTCCAAAAGTGATTTTCACATTCTCACCAACATAAAACTGAATATCTAGGTCATCTTGCTGTTCCTGCAATTCATCAACCGTACCTAAAATACGACTAACTTCTGCCGGGCGCAAGGGAACGGGATTATCCGATCCACCCAAAAAACCGATTACGTTAGGAATGTTTCTCAATCGATGAGCGACTTCTCCAACCAAAGCGGCTTCTACCAAAACGTATCCAGGCAAGTAAGCACGTTCTTTCATCACCTTCTTACCATTACGTACCGTAAAAGTCTTTTCAGTAGGAATCAAGACCTGTGACACATACTCACCTAAGTCAGTATTCTTCAACTCAGCCTCAAGATACTCTCTGACTTTATTCTCCTTGCCACTAATAGCACGCAGAACATAAAATTTCTTTTGAATATCAGACATACTTTAAACTGATTAAAAGATTTTCTCGTAGAAGAAACGCATCACGCCCTCAAAGCCTAAATCAATAACAAAGATTAATGCCGCAATTATAAGGGAAGCAAACATAACAACCACAGCACTATTGGAAAGCTCTGTTCTCGTAGGCCAAGAAACTTTATAAACAAGTTCGTTATAAGATTCCTTAATATAATTAATTATCTTTTTCATCGAATCTATAGATTTTTAGCACGGAACGAGAGGCTCGAACTCCCGACACCTGGTTTTGGAGACCAGTGCTCTACCAACTGAGCTAGTTCCGTAAAATAGCCAGCCCTAAAAAAAGACTGGCTACATTTTATATGTTTGAATTAGTTTTCTAATTCTGTGATCTGACCAGCACCTACTGTACGACCACCTTCGCGGATAGCGAAACGAAGACCTACATTACAAGCTACCGGATAGATCAGTTCAACGTCAATTGTAACGTTATCACCAGGCATTACCATTTCAGTTCCTTCCGGAAGAGTGATTTCACCAGTTACGTCCAATGTACGGATATAGAACTGAGGACGATATTTGTTGTGGAACGGAGTGTGACGACCACCTTCTTCTTTCTTCAAGATATAAACCTCAGCTTTGAAACGAGAATGTTCTTTTACCTGACCCGGGTGGCAGATTACCATACCACGTTTGATTTCGTTCTTGTCGATACCGCGAAGCAACAAACCAACGTTGTCACCAGCTTCACCCTGATCCAGTAACTTACGGAACATTTCAACACCTGTAACAACAGATTTCTTTCCGTCAGCACCCAAACCGATGATCTGAACTTCATCACCAACTTTCACAATACCAGTTTCGATACGACCAGTAGCAACTGTACCACGACCAGTAATAGAGAATACGTCTTCGATAGGCATCAAGAAAGGCTTGTCAACTTCACGCGGAGGCAGCGGAATCCAAGTATCGCAAGCTTCCATCAGTTCCATTACTTTTTCTTCCCATTTCGGATCGCCATTCAAAGCACCCAAAGCAGAACCACGAATGATCGGAGTGTTATCACCATCGAAATCATAGAATGAAAGAAGTTCTCTCATTTCCATTTCAACCAGTTCCAACATTTCTTCGTCGTCTACCATGTCACATTTGTTCATGAAAACAACCAATCTCGGAACGTTTACCTGACGAGCCAACAAGATGTGCTCGCGAGTCTGAGGCATAGGACCATCAGTAGCAGCAACTACGATGATAGCACCGTCCATCTGAGCAGCACCAGTTACCATGTTCTTTACGTAGTCGGCGTGACCCGGACAGTCTACGTGAGCATAGTGACGATTAGCTGTTTGATATTCTACGTGAGAAGTATTGATAGTAATACCTCTTTCTTTTTCTTCAGGAGCGTTGTCGATAGAATCGAAAGAACGCAATTCTGAAAGACCTTTCTTTGCCAACACAGTAGTGATAGCAGCTGTCAACGTTGTCTTACCGTGGTCTACGTGACCGATTGTACCAATGTTTACGTGCGGTTTGGTACGTTCAAATTTCTCTTTAGCCATAGCTTTACTTGTTATTTATTTGATTAATAATCAGCATTTACATCTTTATGAGCTGTTACCGGGATTTGAACCCGGGACCTCTTCCTTACCAAGGAAGTGCTCTACCACTGAGCTATAACAGCAAGAAAAAAGAGCGGAAGACGGGGCTCAAACCCGCGACCCTCAGCTTGGAAGGCTAATGCTCTATCAACTGAGCTACTTCCGCATTCTTGCCAAAGTTGTCACTCTGATTGTGGGCAAAGATGGATTCGAACCACCGAAGTCGAAAGACAGCAGATTTACAGTCTGCCCCATTTGGCCACTCTGGTATTTGCCCTTAATACTTAAAACGAAGAATTAAAATCAAAAAGCGAACAATACTCCGAAGACAGATGTTTTATTCTCAGTTCTTCTTCTAATTCTTTCCTCGCTATGCGAGCCGGAAGACTTTCATCATCCCTTCGAGCCTCTTGTCGGA
>OJLA01002164.1_pt1 | contig 12077 bp, 14 predicted proteins | sample 1596611 | NCBI WGS metagenome assembly OJLA01 (sample SAMEA4350168, study PRJEB24818) | metagenome | biome: human; feature: gut; material: faeces | place: Denmark | collected 2013-09
ATTTCCTTCTGAAGCAGTTCCATCAATTTTCTTTTTTATTTCTTCTTGTAAAGTATTTAATATTGTTTCAATAACTTTCCATTCTTTTTCTGTAGTTATTGGTTCTAGATTTTGATTTTGTTTACTAGGATCATATATTGAAGCAAATACTTGTACGTTTCCTTGTTCATCTTTTGAATTATCTGTATAAACTATATAACTCTTTTTAGTTTCTTCAGAATCAAATGTGAATAAAACATCACAAGTTATTTCTCTTCCATCAGCATCTGTAATTGTAAAAGTATTTTCCATTTTGTTTTCTACCTTATTTTCTTCCATATTATTTTCTCCTTTTTATTTCCTATCTAAATATGATTGTAATATTATCGTTGCTGCTACACTATCTATAACTTTTTTTCTTTTTTTTCTAGATGTATCATTTTTTATAAGCAAATTAGTAGCTTCTTTTGTCGACAATCTCTCATCTTCCAAAATAACTTCTTTATTAGTACTTTTCTCAAGCATTTCTTTGAATTTATAAGAAAGTTCTCCTTTAAATCCAATAGTGCCATTCATATTTTTAGGAAGTCCTAAAACTATTTTATCGACACCTTTTTCTTCAATTATTTTTTTTACTTCAGATACTAATCTTTCATACTCTTCTTCATGTCTAATTATTGTGTAACTTGATGCAATTATTCCATCTTTATCAGAAAGACTAACACCTAAAGTTCTACTACCTAAATCTAGTCCTATATATCTCATAATTTACTTACATAACTTCTTAGTAATACTTCGATAATCGTACTTCTTTCAATACTAGTAATTTTATTTCTAGCATCGTTATGAGAAGAAATATATCCAGGATCTCCACTCATAATATAACCTACTAATTGATTTATTTCGTTATAGCCTTTTTCTCTTAATGCTGCTGAAACATCTTTTAAAGTACTACTTACCAAAGAAGCTTCAAATTCATCAATTGAATATAAAGAAGTCTTTTCTATCTCATTATTTTCTAAAGATTCATTCATATTATCACCTTTATTTCTATAACACAAGTTTAACATTATTTAAGAAAGTAATCAACTATAATTAACATAGTTAAATGCAACAAAACACAAAAATGCTACAAGTATTATTGATACAATCCAACCATTAATTTTTTCAGCTTTTGTGCTTTTGTATTTTACTCCAAGTGCCATTGTCATAAGTACTCCACCTACAAGCCCACCAATATGAGCAAAATTATCGATTACACTAGACATAAATCCAATAGCAAGTTCAATTAAAATTATAGGAATTATCTGAGTTTTAATTACAGTACCCAAATATACTCTATAATGGTATCCAAAATAAATTAATGATCCAAGAAGTCCAAATATAGCTCCACTAGCACCTATTGAAGGTATTGTATTGAATATTATAGATAATAAACTTCCAACAATAGAACTAAATAGATAAACCACTAAAAACTTTGTTCTACCAAGAAAACCTTCCATTTGAGAACCCAGTACGTACAATGAATACATGTTTACTAATATATGAAATATATCACCATGTAAAAACGTTCCAGTAAGTAATCTATAAATTTCTAAATCTTTAACTATAGATGGTCCATACACTGAATAATTCTCAATAAAATATCTTTCATAATCAAAGATATACATAAGAATAAACATAATAATATTAATAGCAATTAAAGAAAATGTAACAATAGGAGTCTTACGTTTAAATACCTCGTCTACTTTAATAGCATCTTCTTTATTTTTCTTATTTATATCAGCAGTAATTTTCATAAATAATTGGAAACCATCTTCATTAAAATCAAGTTTTTTGTTAATATCTGGAAATATTTCTGAGATGAATTTATATTTTTCTAAGTCTTTTTCATCATAAATTGAAATACAATCTATATTTTTAGTATTTTCAAATTTAACATCTTCATCTATATCAGTAAAAATTGACAAAGCATTCATTGAAAAAGAAAATGTCTTTCTCTTTATTTTTCTCATAATGTGTTTTGTCTTAAATAAATCGAAATTGTATTGTTCATCATTAATTATATGGTTAGACACTATTCTAACAATTTTATATTCGCTATCCATATTCTCAAGCCAAATCTCATCTTGAGCACCTTGAAGAATAATAGGATTATAATTTTTCTCTGTAATAAAATAATGAAGAAGTTTCATTGCTAGTAAATTTTTTCTATCTAGTTGTTCAGGCACAAATACCACTCCTTTCAATAATAACATTATACATTATATCATAAAATTAATAAAGAGGTGTAAATAGTGAAAAATATAATTATTTCTAAAGTTAATTATTCTTATATTACGCCATTTTTTATGCTTGATCATAAAACCTATTTAATTCTTGATTTTTTAATAATGATTACTGTTATTATATCTTTATCTTCATACACCTATTATGATAAAAAAAGATACTTAATAATCACAATAAATGTAATATTAGAAATATTATATAACATATTTTTTATAGTTATTCCAAACATTTTTTTAATATTTGCAATTAAGCTTTTTCAGTTTATTTTCTCTATTCATTTAAATAGTGTTATTTACGACAATAAAAAAAGTGCTAAATACTTAACCCCATATATATTATGGAACTTTATCTTAACACTTTTAAATACTTTAATTTTATTTTTAAATGTTTAATCTTCATTTCTTTCAAGTTCGTCTAAATAATCTTGAAATTCAACTGGAAGATCTACTTCCAAAAATATTTCTTTATTAGTAATTGGATGAGTAAACTTTATACTTTTTGAGTGAAGAAACTGTCCAAATGGCGTTGTTTTCTTACTTTTTCCGTAAACAGGATCATTGTATATTGGATAGCCTATATATGACATATGTACTCTTATTTGATGAGTTCTACCAGTTGAAAGTTTACATTCTATTAATGTTTTATTAGATTTTTTAAATCGTTTTAACACTCTAAAATGAGTGAAAGCTTCTTTACTATCAACGTCAGTTACCATCATTTTCTTTCTATCTACTGTATCTCTTCCAATAGGAGCATCAATATCACCAACATCGTGATTAATTATTCCATCAACCAATGCATAATAGCATCTTTCTACTTTATGTTCCTTCATCATATCACTTAATAGTTCGTGAGTTTTATCATCTTTTGCAACAACCATAACACCTGATGTGTCTTTATCAATTCTATGGACAATACCAGGGCGAATATCTCCACCAATACTACTAAGTTTAAATCTATAAAGAAGTGCATTAACAAGCGTATGTGAATAGTTTCCAGCAGCAGGATGAACTACCATTCCACTAGGTTTATTAACAATTAATAAATTGTCATCTTCATATACTACATCAATAGGAATATCTTCAGGTACAACATCTATTTCAAAGTTTAAATCATCAAGAACTTCTATTTCATCATCAATATGTACCATATAATTAGAAGTTGTGCTTTTCCCATTAACTAAGATTTTATTATTCTTAATAAGACTTTGTATCTTACTACGAGAAAGATCAAGCTTATCAACTAAATATTTATCAATTCTAATATTATTTTCCTTCACTATCATCTATATTCACTACTTTCTTCTTTTTATCTAAAAAATATATTTTAAATAACAATAAAATAATTGAAATAACTATAAAACAATCTGCTACATTAAAAATAGGAAAATTATAAGAAAATATTTTAAAACTAAAAAAATCAACTACATAACCTCTTACTAATCTATCTATTAAATTACCAACAATTCCACCAATTAACATAGAGTTTATCACTACTTCAAAATTATCCATATCTTTTCTATCTATTATGTATTTAACAAAAAATGCTAAAAATATAATACTTAAAAGAGCAAGTATTATAGTACCACTTGAAAACATTCCCCATGCTGCTCCAGTATTTTGAACATACACAAGTGAAAAAAATGATGGTATTAAATTAATTCCTGTATTCAAATTTATATTTAGAGTTACAAGTAATTTAGTTATTTGATCTAATAATATTAATATAATTGTTAAAACGATAATTTTCTTCTTCAATGTGCTCACCATATTAATTTTACCAAATAAAAAAAATATTATAAAGAGATATTTACTAAAATAACGTCTTCTCCTATTTTTTCTATTGAATTCCAACCAATTTCCGTATCGATTTTTCCCCTTGAAAACGAAAAGAAGTTTTTATTTGGTTCGATAACTAACGATATTATCGTTCCTTTATCTTCATCAATTTTAACATCGATTATATTTCCAATATTTTTTCCATCATTAACATTAACTATATATTTATTTTGTAAATCAGTAAGTCTCATATTCCCTCCTAAAGAATAATATGATTAAAATTCTTAAAAAAATACAAAAATAAAAAGCTAGCTAAAATAACTTTAACTAACTTTTACGTTTTTTAGTATTAGTACTAGCGTTTTCTCTTAATTTAGTAATAGAAGATTCAAAATCAGGACTATTTGTAACATAACTTCCACTTACGATGATATCAGCAAAATCAAGTCGTTTAGCAACCTCGTCATTTACTCCACCATCAACGCTTATTTTTACTTTAACTTTTTTAGATACTAATAATTTCTTTACTCTAAGTATTTTCTTAGTAGTATCATCTATAAATTCCTGTCCCCCTTTTCCAGGGTATACACTCATAATAAGTACCATATCTATTAATGATAAGTAAGGTATTAAAACGGAAACATCTGTATCAGGATTTATTGCTAATCCACATTTAATTCCATATTCTTTTATTAATTTTAAATACTTTTCAACTTTGTCAATTTCTGCATGAATTGTTATATATTCTGTATTTAAATTTACAAATTTATTAATAAGTTTTTCTGGCTTTTTAACCATTAAATGAACATCTAATCTTTTAGTAACTGAATTACTCATTTTATATAACATTTTATAAGGTTTATATCTTTTTCTTACAAACCTACCATCCATAACATCAACATGAATAAAATCAGCACTAGTTGTATTAAGCTTCATGATATCTTCTTGTTCATCTTTGCTACTTAAAAATGATACTGAAATCTGTTTCATAAGACCTCCTATCTAGTATTAAGAGAGGATACAAATTTTAGATAATTATCATAACGTGACTCTAATATCTCGTGATTATTTAAAGCTTTTTTAATAGCACAACAAGATACATCTTCGTTAGTATGTGAACAATCATTGTAAAGACACTTGTAGTTTTTAAACTCTTTAAATGACTCACATATTTGTTCTTTAGAGTAACTTGATAAATCTATACTTGAAAATCCAGGAGAGTCGACAAGCTTTCCTCCAAAAAGAGAAACTAATTCGACAAATCTAGTCGTGTGTTTTCCTCTTCCAAGAGCGTAAGAAACTTCTCCTTCTAGAAAGTTAAGCTTTGGTTCTAGTCTATTTAGCAAACTAGATTTTCCAGCTCCTGTTTGACCTGTAAAAACTGTTGTCTTATCCTTAAATATTTTCTTTAATTCATCTATTTCATAATTATAATAAACTTTATACCCAATTTTTTTATAATATTCTACTATTTTTTTTACTTCTTCTTGTAAATCTTTACTAGCTAAATCTTCTTTAGTAATACAAATTATGGGAGTTATTTTATTAATTTCCATAACTGTAATTAGCTTATCTAAAAGATTAGTACTAAAATCAGGGACAACTAAGCTAGTAACAATTAGTCCCTGATCTATATTTGCAACTAAAGGACGTGCTAAATAATTCTTTCTAGGAAGTATTTCAAGTATATATTTATCTTCTATACTTATATTACAAAAGTCCCCTACAACAGGAGTGATTCCTTTATTTCTAAAGTTTCCTCTTGAGTGACACTCTACTACCTTCCCATCACAATTAACAAAATATAAATTACTTAGTATTTTAACAATTTGTCCTTTCATAAATCCCCTATTCTGTAGTTTCTCCGCTATTTCCTGTACCTTCTCCTGTTCCTTCTTGAGGATTAGTTTCTTCTCCTGTTTGACCACCTTCGTCTTCAGGAGGAACTACTGGAGTTTCAACTTCTTTAGCAATTACTATAAAAAATGTAGCTTTATTAACTATTTTACCAGTTCTTGATTGTTTGATAACTGTTCCAGGTGGAAATTCATCTGTTTCCTCATATTTAACAGTAAAATCAAGTTCATACTTTTCTGCAAACTCTTGTATTTCTTCAACAGTCCATCCTTCTGCTACAAAATCTGGATACTGGTCATAAGCATCTGGAATATACAAAACAATTTTAGTCGGTTTTTCTTCATCTACAACTATCTTTGTACCAGGCTTTAAGTCTTGATCAATTATTAGTTGAAGATCCATATCCTCTGTTAATTCGACTTCTTTCTTTTTTATTTCTACCTGCATCTTATACATTTTTTCAAGAGTTGTTTGTACTTCAATATAATTTTTTCCAACATAGTTTTCTATTTCATAAACAGTATTTTTACCTAAAGATTCAATTAATGTTACTTCGTATCCTTTACTTTTGCTTCTTCCAGCTACAGGATTAGTACCAATAATCATCCCCTCTGGGATAGTATCACTATGTTCTTTTATTGTTTCATCTTTTACTTTAAATCCTGATGCAACCAAAGCCTTTTCAGCATCTACTATAGACATATTAGAAACATCAGGTATTTTAATATCATTATCTTCAGCAAAAAGTGGAGAAAGCATAAAGAATATTGCTGCAATACCACCAATTAACACTAAAGATAAGAAAATAATTACAAAAGTTGAAAAACTTGTTTTTTCTTTTTCTTCCTTAACAATTTTCTTTGCCACTACTGGTTCCTCTTCTACTTCTTTTTTATTATCATCATTTTCCTTAACTTCTTTTAAAGATGATTCTTTTTCATCTACTTCATGTTCAGGATATTTATATATAACTGGTGCTTGATTTAAGTTTTCTTCGTTTAAGCAAACTTTCAAGTCACTATACATCTCTTTAACATCATCGTATCTATTTTTTGGATTCTTAGCAGTTGATTTAATAATAATATTTTCTAAACTTTGAGGAATATTAGAATTAATTTTTCTAACGCTAGGAATATCATCCTTCATATGTTTTAAAGCTATTTCAACAGCGTTTTCTCCCTTAAAAGGAAGTTTACCAGTTAAAAGCTCAAACATCATTATCCCCATAGAATAAATATCTGATTTAGTAGTTGATCCTTTACCACTTGCTTGCTCTGGTGGTAAGTAATGAACTGAACCCATAACTGAATTAGTTTGTGTTACCTGTGTTGAATTAAGTGCCATAGCAATACCAAAGTCAGTTATCTTAATTTTACCATCATCAGAAATCATTATATTCTGAGGTTTTAAATCTCTATGTATTATGTATTTATCATGAGCAACAGCAATACCATCAGTTAATTGAAGCATAATATCAACAACTTCAGCGGGAGTTAAATTTCCACGTTTTTTAAGAAGTTGTTTTAATGTTCTTCCCTCAATATATTCCATTACAATGTAATATGTACCATTATCTTCACCAACATCATACATTTCCACGATATTAGGATGTGATAATGAAGAAGCAGCATAAGCTTCTCTTTGAAATCTTCTAATAAATTTTTCGTCATTAGCAAGATCTCCTCTTAATACTTTAACAGCAACTTTTCTATCTAGAAAAACATCTTTTGCTAGATAAACGTTTGCCATTCCACCTTCCCCAATACTTTTAATAATCTCATATCGATCATTAATCAATTGACCTTTACTAAACAACGCTAATCACCACTCTCTGAAAATTCTAAATATGCTATAGAAATATTATCCGCTCCCCCACGATTATTACTCTTTCTAATAAGCTTAATTACTTTATCTTCTATTTCTAAATCACTAAGCAAAACTTTTTCAATTTGTTCAACATCAAGCATAGATGTTAACCCATCACTACACAAAAGCACAGATGAAATATCCATATCACAATCAAATATATCAATATCTATTGGATTATTTGAACCAATCGCTTTCATAAGAACGTTTTTCTTTGGATGATCTTTAGCTTCTTCAGGAGTTAATTCACCAGCTTTAATTAATAAATTAACAAGTGTATGATCATATGTTACTTTATGCATTTTGCTATCTTTAACAACAAATCCAGAAGAATCTCCAATATTACCAATTAGTACATAATCTTTTGTAATAATTGCCATTACAAGAGTAGTACCCATTCCTTTGCTTTCCACATGTTCATTAGCATAACTAAATACTAAATCATTTACTTCTGTAGCCATTTCTCTAATCCAGTTAACAGCTTTCGATTTTTCCATATTGCAAAAAGATTCATTAAAGCATTTACTAAGATGGCTTACTACTATACTTGAGGCTACTTCACCAGCAGAATGACCACCCATTCCATCTGCAACAGCCATTAAATAATCTCCACTTTGATTTTTAGTTATTATTACACTATCTTCATTATGAGACCTAACTTTTCCTGCATCTGTTAAATAAAACGTTTTCATAAGCTCTCCTTTTTACTTCTAAGTTGCCCACAAGCTGCACTAATATTGCTTCCAAATTCTTTTCTTATTGTGACAACTACATTATTCTTCTTTATTATATCATAAAATTTCAAAATTCTATCGTTTTTACTTCTTTTATATTGAATATTCTCAGTTTCATTGTATGGAATCAAATTTACATAACAATTTAACCCTTTTAAAAGCTTACATAATTCTAATGCATTTTCTTCACTATCGTTAACGTGATCAAGCATAATATACTCAAATGTTATTCTTCTATTTGTCTTTTTATAATATATCCTTAATGCATCAAATAGCTCATTTAATTTATATGCTTTAGCAATAGGCATTATTTTCTCCCTTAATAAATCATTTGGAGCGTGTAAGCTAACAGCTAGGTTTACTTGATATGGGAAATCTGCAAACTCGAGAATTTTGGGAACTAACCCAGAGGTTGATACAGTTATATGTCTACTTCCAATAGCAAGACCTAAATCACTATTTATTATTTTTATAAAGTTAGTAACATTTAAGTAATTATCAAATGGTTCACCAATACCCATAATTACAACATGACTAATTCTTTTCTTTATATCTTCTTCAACTGCAAGAATTTGTAGTACCATTTCATAACTATTTAAATCTCTAACTTTCTTAAGTCTTCCACTTTCGCAAAATGTACATCCCATATTACATCCAACTTGGCTTGATATACAAATGCTCGTTCCATAATCATGATTCATTAATACACTTTCAACGTACAAATGATCTGAAAGCTCGAATAGATATTTATTAACATCTACATCTCTTTCTACTTTAACCATTTTAAGTTTAGTTAAAACAAAGTCTTCTTTTAGTTTTTCAATAACAGTCTTCTTCATATCTGTCATCATATCAAAAGAAGTTATTCTCTTATCATATAACCAAGAATAAACCTGTTTTGCTTTAAACTTCTTTTCTCCAATGGATAAAAAATAATCTTCTAGCTCTTCAATTGTTAAATTATAAATATTTTTCATAAATACACTTCCACTTGTAACATTATTATAACATTCAATTATTATATTATCTAAAAAAAGAAGATGATTTACGTAAATTTACACCTTCTTATTTAAAAAAACACCTAATTTCAATATATGCTGAATTCTGATGATTACAATAAAGAATTTCATCAAAATTTCAAGTAATATTAAATCGTTTAAATTATTGTTTTCCATTATACAATAATCATCTTATTCTAAAGTTATATTATTTAATTTTATTATTTAAAATCCTATATATTCACAATACAATACTTTATTCAATACATAATAATTATATATATTAGTTTTAACTTTATATTAGTTTTTTAATTAATCATTCTTTTAATTCGTTTATTTAATATTTCATTTTCATTTGCACGTTCATTTGGTGATAAATTATCTGAATATGAATAATATTTTATTAATTCTAAAAACAATATTAAACCACGTAACGAATAGATTGTTGCATTTCCATTTTCCAAAGGATAAAAAGCATTTTTCACTATACTATAATAATATTGATAAATAAAATCAATAATACTACTTGATTTCATAGCTTCTTCAACTGGTATAAAACTTGCCTCTATGTGATTATCTTTGGATGTTATAGTAAGATTTCGATTTTGAAGTTGATAACTATCTCTATCTTTAACAATAGTAAGTTTTTCTTCTGGTAATATGTATGTGTTTTCATCCTTTTTAATTAATCCATAATGACTACATATTTCTTCAAAAATATTCCTTTCAACAGAAGAATTATAAATATCATTATATTTTTTAAAATATTCATCTATTATTAAATCATAATTCATTTTATTTTTACCATTCCTTTCAAAATACGCATATTCTTTATTCATATTTAGTAACATCTATAACCATAATATTAATTTTTGTATTTAAACCACAATCTTTTTTGCTACTAATACATCATTAAGTTATTTCAGCTTACTATTTACCAAACTACGAAACTAACTATAATAAACTTTTGTTTGTATATCAATTATTTTTTATGAATTATATGAGCTCCTATAAGATTATAAAAGAAGATGATTTAGGTAAATTTACATCCTCTTTATATTTTATAATTATTTTTCTTTTTAACTAACTCTGGACATTTTGAAAAACTTCCATCTACCAAATCAGAATTTTGGTTTTTAAAACCTCTTTGCGTAATCAAATCTTGAAAACTATTATAATTCATTCCAAGAGTAACACAGTCCATATCAAGAAGAACCGCAAGTAACCTAACTTCACCTATAACCTTGTCAAATTCATCCATTTGACACAATAAAATATGATTAACAATAGATCTACAAAAACCACTTAAATAATCTTGTTTAAAAGTAATATAATCCTCAATTCCTATTCCTAGAAGATATGACTCTATTATATTATTGTCTATTATAGAGCATTTCATATTATTTTTTTCAAATCCCAAATACCAAGACTCTAAAGATTTATTAGAAGAAATAATATTATTTTTCTCTTTAATTAATTTAGATTTCATTTTACGATTTCGACAGTCAGAGATATATTTGTCTAAAAGTAAAACATAATTTTTTAAAATATTTAAAAGGATTTTTTTTAATTTTTTTGTATGTTTATAATAGAGGTGAAAAAAATGAAAGAAGAAAAAATTTTATCAGGTGTTTATGATTGTATTTTTAAGGCATTATTATTAAATAAAGAAAATAAGGAATTTTTAAAAATAATTATAAATGAAATTACAGATATTCCATTAAAGTACTTAGATAATATTCAAATATTAAATAATGAACATATAGTTGAAAATAAAAGAGATAAAAAAATGCGTAGTGATATAATTGTAAGTATTGGTAATAGAATAATTAATATTGAGATGAATAAAGATTATTATGAGGGTGTTTTTAGAAAAAATGATGGGTATTTATCAAAAATGGCTACAAGATTGTATAACGAAGGTGATAATTATTTAAATACTTATGACTTAATTCAAATAAATTTTGATAATTTTAATTTTTTTAAATACAATAAGGAAATATATAAATTTGTATATAAAGAAGAAGAAAAAAATATTTTGTTGCCTGGTAATTCTACAAAATATCATATAGACCTAGCATATATAAAAAAAGTGTGTTATAATAAACCTGTAGTAAATTTAACTAAATTTGAAAGACATTGTTTAATTTTAATTGCTGAAACAAAAGAAGAATTAAAAAAATTGGCGGGAGATGATTCGATTATGAAAAAAGTATCAAGAAATTTGATAAATTTGAGTTTAAATGACAAAATGATTGGAATTTACGATGCTGAAGTGGAAGCAAAAAAGGTAATGAAAACACAATTGTTATATGCAGAGAAAAAAGGTATGGAAAGAGGTTTAAACAAAGGTATAAAAAAAGGAATAAAACAAGGCTTAGAACAAGGTTTAGAACAAGGTTTAGAACAAGGTTTAGAACAGGGTTTAGAACAGGGAATTGAAAAAGGAATTGAAAAAGGAAGTAAAAATACTAAGGAAAAAATAGTTAAATCAATGTATCGTGAAAATATTGATTTAACTATGATATCAAAAATTACAGAAGTTAGTATAGAAGATATAAAGAAAATTATAAAAT
>OJLA01002165.1_pt1 | contig 12069 bp, 10 predicted proteins | sample 1596611 | NCBI WGS metagenome assembly OJLA01 (sample SAMEA4350168, study PRJEB24818) | metagenome | biome: human; feature: gut; material: faeces | place: Denmark | collected 2013-09
TTTCTCCGGAGAAGAGGCGGAGAAGGATTTTTGCGGCCGATTATTTTTCTTGGCTGCTGGTTTTCCCTTTTCAAACGAAAAAGCCTGCCTTGGCGTGACTGCTAAGACAGACTTTTTCTACAGGCTGCGGCATAGTCGCACAAACGACTATGCCGTTTTTTATATGCCGGCGAGCTTCACTCCTCGTCAGGCTTGTATTCCAATATATCTCCCGGCTGGCAGTTGAGAACATCGCAGATGGCCGCCAGGGTGGAAAAGCGGATGGCGCTGATATGTCCATTCTTCATTTTTGATAAATTCACGTTGGCCACGCCGACTCTTGCCGATAGCTCGTTGAGGCTCATCTTCCTGTCGGCCATGACACGATCCAGCCGCAAAATGATCTGTCCCATTCTTCCGCCTCCTTACAGGGTCTCATCCCATTCCTTTTGCAGGCAAACACCGTATCTGAAAACAGCCACCAGAGCCATGGTTACAACAAACGCTATCAAAATGCCCCACTGAATGCTGACATTGGTGCTTTTTCCTGCGGTGAAAAAGCTCTCCAGCATCGTTTCGGCGGCAGAAGCAAAAACGGCAACCGGAAGAAGCGAAAAGCCAAAGCCGCGCATCTTGGCCACAACTTCATTGCAGAACGGAGACTCGCACTTGGTGAGCACGGAAAACATCCCTCTGAGCAGCCAAAGCGCAACGGTTGCGGACGCTGCAAACAGCGCGGCGAAAATAAACACTTTCGTAAGATCGCTTGCGTTATATTCGGCCGGGGAGGCCTCGGCCTGCATGACCTTCGTGTTTCCGTCGGAGTGGATCTCGGCAGAGTCATATGAACGGTTAAAAAGCTTAAGCTCAGTTTTAAACTGCTGATCCTCAGGCGGTGTGACCTTACCTGCGCCCTCCCCGAGCATATACTCCGGACTGCTTTCGCCGGAATAGCTGAAGCTTCCTCCGATTATATTCCACAATGTATCAAAGCTTTCCGCATTGAAGCGCAGCTCGGTGTTTTCAACAACGCGCACCGTCAGTGCGTTATCCGGCAAAGCCGCCACGAAAGCGACCGCAATGCAGCATGAGATCGTTATAATCGCCGCTATAACGGTCAAAACCGTCATGACTATCTTTCCTGCCTTGCCAAACAGACGGAATTTTGAAATAGTATCGGAATTCATGTGTGCTATTCCTTTCTGCGAAAGCGCTCTGCCCGAGCGTCCGATAGCTGTATTATAGCATTCTTTTGCGCGCAATGCACCAAAAATTAAGAGCGCTGTGCAGCTTTAGAGAGTTCTTCCATTCATCACTGTCCAAGCTGCAATCACGGCCGTCAGAAAAACGGTGATCGCCGCCGACAAAAGCCGTGTTTGCCGCTTCTTTTGTACTCCGAGAACGGTAACGGCAACGATCGCCGCGCATGATACCACCGTCAGCAAATGCCGTGGAAACGAGCCGAGCATTTGCCGAAAATAGCTTACGCCCATGAGAGCAACTATTGTATTTCCGACGCCCAGTATCGCAGCGCCCAAGGCATTCTAGCGCTTTGCAAGGAACGCGATTGCTCCACCGGGGAGGGTCAGCAGCGAAACGGGCAGCCAAATGCTCGTGTAATAGTAAAGCGCCTTGTCCAAGCCGATCGCAGGCAGCTCAATGAGGTAAATTACCGGCTGGCTTATGAGGAAAAACACAAGGCATTTGAGTCCGGCCTCACGGGCGCTTTTGCAGTTTGACACGATCAAAACCGCAAACAGCACCCACCACTCGAGCGTGACTGCAACGTCCTGAAACGAAGTGTCGTGCATGATCGGTATCTGATTTATTACGCCGACATAGATACCGATGATCACCGCAAAGCCGCAGACTATCGGCCATGTCATCGGCAGGCCGCCGAACGCAGCGGATATCTTCTTCATTTCTCAGCCCCCGACCGAGGATATCGTGCCGTCGGCATTGAAGCCGACTGTCACCGTATAGTCCTTGATAGCGAACGGCATATCGCCCAAGGTTTTTGAGAAAGTGAGCTTTACATCCTCCGTACCCACACCCACATGAGAAAACTCAAACACATAGGTGCTGCCGTTTTCGCGGCTGTCATTGAGCGCCAGCGACTCGGGGTCGGAGCTTTCAAGCTCATACTTTTCGCCGACGGCATACGGGAGCAGAATGCCGAGCTTCGGCAAGCCGCCCTTAAAGCCGAAATTACACCTTCCGCGGAAAAAGATCGGCAATATCAGCATCAGCAGGCCGGCTATGATAAGCCTTGAAATATCGTCGTTTATCTGATACAGAAACGACTCCTTACCGCCCATTGATTCAAACATCATCCCGGTCAAAACGGCGATCATATCGCGCAGGACAAAAAAGGCCAGCGGAACAATCAGCGCCGTAAACAGCGCGTTATTTAAAAATCTGTGCTTCACGGTTTTCTCCATAAAAGCCACCTCCGACTGTGATCAACGTAAATTATTTAACGTAAAACGTTAAATCGATAGTATCACCGGCTCAAAGGTATGTCAAGCGATTTTTAATGTTTATCATTAAAAATTTGACGTTTTGCATGGGTAAACCGTATAAAAAAGCTCCCGTATCGCAGGATACGGGAGCTTTTGAGTCCTTATTATGATTTCGGCTCCGGTTTTTCTCCGGCAAGAGGCTTGCCGTTTACGGCGTTGCGCGCAACGACATACAGCACCGAGCACAGCGGAACGCTGATGAGCATTCCGACAACTCCCATTGCATTGCCTCCGATCGTAACAGCAACGAGAACCCATATACCGGGCAGGCCGACGGATTTGCCGACGACCTTGGGGTAGATGAGGTTGCCCTCAAACTGCTGCAGAACGATGATGAACACAACAAACCACACAGCCTGGATAGGCTTTACGAGCAGGATCAGGAACGCACCGATAGCGGTTCCTATAAACGCACCGAACACGGGGATCAGCGCCGTGAAGCCGACGAGCACGGATATCGCCGGGGCATACGGCATGCGGAATATCGACATGCCGATAAAGCACAAAGCGCCGATGATGACAGCCTCGGTGAGCTGGCCGGTTATGAAGTTTGTAAACGTGCGGTTTATAAGGTCGAGCATATCGAGAAGCTTCTGCATCTTCTCGGGCTTCATGAGCTTTGCAAGCACCTTTTTCGACTGCCGCTTGAGCGTTTCCTTCTGAGCAAGAACATAGATGGAAAACGCAAGCGCCAGCACGATGTTTATGACCGCCGTTACGATCGACGTCGTTGCCGACAGGGTGGTGTTCAAAACAGCTGTTCCGCCGTCCTTGAGGATCTGAATAAACTTATCCGTATCAAAGCTGAATTGCGGCAGCTCGACGCCGTACTTATCCAGGCGCAGCGCAAGAGCTTCCCACCAGCTTTCCACCTCGGATACATACGAGGGCACCATGCTCACAAGCGAGGACACCGAATCGCTCAGCTCAGGCATGATAATGAACACGACGGCGAGAATGATGCCTATGACAAGCAGTATGCTCAGCAGCAGGCATATCGGGCGCTTCATTTTTTCGACCCATTTGCCCTTGCATTTGCTCAAAAGCTTCATCCACAGCCGCTCGATCGGCCGCATGATGACATTGACCACATACGCTATGCACAGGCCGATCACAAACGGCGAAATGAGCGAATACAGCTCGCCGATGTATTTAAGCAGCAGCTTGTGATTATATATCGCCCATATGAGAAGCACCGTGAACGTTATGATGAGCAATATTCGTTTTACGGTTTTTTTACTGAGTTCCAATGCTAAACCCCCTTCTCCCGCTCTTACTGCACGCTGAACAGGATATCGCCGTAGGTCGGATACGGCCAGAACTGCTTTGCCGTATTGATTTCAAGTCCGTCAATGCTCGCTCTGAGCGCTTCCTGCGCAGGAAGCACCTTGTCGCGGAAAACGGATGCTCTTGTGTAGTTATCCGAATACTCGTCGGCAGATTCGGCCGCGTCGGCCAATGCCTGCGCATTTTTGACCGTTTCGCTCATAATGGTGCTTATCTTGGCTGCCTGATCCTTTTCAAAGCTATTGTCGATGCCGAGCTGCGCTTTAACTATGGCAGTATCGCTCAGCTGCTTTGAGTAAGCGCTTGCCGCCGGGAGAATATCCTGCCAGACCATCTCCTGCATGGTCTGCGCCTCGATGCGAATGACCTTGCAATAGTTGTCAAGCTTCATCTTATAGCGCGCGGCAAGCTCTATCTCGGAATACACTCTGTGACGCGCGAAAAGATCGACGTTCTTTATGTCGAGGTAATACGGCACGCAGTCCACCGTCGTGCGGAAGTTTTTAAGTCCGCGCGCGGCCGCTTCCTTGAGCCACTCTTCGCCGTAGCCGTTTCCGTTGAATATGATGCGCTTATGCTTTTTTATAACGCTGCGGATAAGCTCGTGCAGGCTCGTTTCAAAATTATCGGCATTCTCCAAAATGTCGGCATATTTGCGCAGCGACTCGGCAACGGCGGTGTTCAGAACAACGTTTGCGCCGGATATTGAGGTTGACGAGCCGAGCATGCGGAACTCAAACTTATTGCCGGTGAAGGCAAAGGGCGAGGTGCGGTTGCGGTCGGTAGTGTCGCGCGCAAACTTGGGCAGAACATGGACGCCGACCTTTATCTGCTCCTTTTCCTTGCCGCCGTAGGGCGTGTCGTTTTCTATCGCCTCGAGTATCTCCTCAAGCTCCTCGCCGAGGAACACCGAGATTATCGCCGGGGGCGCTTCGGCAGCGCCGAGGCGGTGGTCGTTTGCAGCGCTCGCAACGGATATGCGCAGCATATCCTGATAATCGTCTACCGCCTGCAAGACCGCACACAACATCAGCAGAAACTGAGCGTTTTCATACGGAGTCTCGCCCGGCTCGAGAAGGTTTAACCCCGTGTCGGTCGTCATAGACCAGTTATTGTGCTTGCCCGAGCCGTTAACGCCGGCAAAGGGCTTTTCGTGCAGCAGGCACACCATGTCGTACTTACGGGCAAGCTTTTGCATAAGCTCCATTGTTATCTGGTTGTGGTCTGCCGCGATATTGGTCGTCGTGTAGATCGGCGCAAGCTCGTGCTGGGCAGGCGCGACCTCGTTATGCTCGGTTTTCGCAAGAACGCCGAGCTTCCACAGCTCCTCGTCAAGCTCTTCCATGAACGCGGCGACGCGAGGCTTTATCGTCCCGTAATAATGATCGTCCAGTTCCTGACCCTTGGGTGGCTGCGCGCCGAAGAGCGTTCTGCCGGTGTACATTATATCCTTGCGTTTTTCATAAACGCTTTTGTCGATGAGAAAATACTCCTGCTCCGGGCCGACGGTCGTCTTTACGGCCGTGACGTCGTTATTTCCGAACAGACGGAGCACGCGCAGTCCTTGACGGTTGAGAGCCTCCATAGAGCGCAAAAGCGGCGTTTTCTTATCCAGTGCTTCGCCGCCGTAAGAGCAGAACGCCGTCGGTATGCAAAGGACATTATCCTTGATAAACGCATACGAGGTCGGATCCCACGCGGTGTAGCCGCGCGCTTCAAACGTTGCGCGCAGTCCGCCGGTCGGGAAGCTTGACGCATCCGGCTCGCCCTGGATAAGCTCCTTGCCGGAAAACTCCATGATTATTCTGCCGTTATCACTGGGTGAAATAAAGCTGTCGTGCTTTTCGGCGGTGATGCCGGTCATCGGCTGGAACCAGTGCGTAAAGTGCGTTGCGCCCTTTTCTATCGCCCAGTCCTTCATCGCGTTTGCAACTATCTCGGCCGTTTCGCCGTCAAGCCGCTCGCCGAGCTTTATTGAGCGTTGGACCTGCTTATACGCCTGTTTTGGCAGCCGCGCCTGCATGACGCAGTCGTTAAACACCATAGAGCCAAACAATTCAATTACATTTTTCATTAGCAGATCCGCCTTTCGTGCATTGGGGTATAACGTTGCCCTAATAGAGGAATTATATTACCCTACGCTCATTTTTGTCAACGCCAATATGCAAAAGCGTTGACAAACATATATCAAGCGTGTATACTAACTGTACTAATAAAACTCACACAGTTGAGCTATCGGCCGCTGCGGATTTATGAAAGAAACGCTCATGAAAAACACGCTTAAAAACAATCTGCTGTGGATAGTCCTTTTGGCTGCCATATCGGCAATAACGATAAAGATCGTCACGTCCTGCTCGAAAGGCTTTTCGTGGGGGCGTTTTGTATGCTTTTTAAAGGGCGCGGATCCTGTGTGGATAATACTTGCCGCCTTATGCGCATTTGGCTTTATCTACTTTGAGGGGCTTGGCCTGCAATGCACCTGCCGCTTCTTCGGACACGGTTTTTCCGCCGGAAAGGGCATTCTTTTTTCCGCCTCGGACATATTCTTTTCCGCGATCACGCCGTCTGCAACCGGTGGCCAGCCGGCAGCGCTTATTTTCATGCTCAAGTACGGAACTCCGGCGGCAGTGTCCGCCATTGCGTTGCTTTTGAACCTCGTGATGTACACGGTCGCCATACTTATAATAAGTGCCGTGTGCTGCATCGCCCATCCCGGCATTCTTTTGCGCATGAATCTTGTACCTAAGCTTTTCATAGCCTTCGGCGTCATTGTTCAGATAGCGTTTATCGCGCTGTTTCTCATGTGCATTTTCAACGAAAAGCTCATCCTCAAGGTTTGCCGCTGGGGGCTGAGGCTGCTGTGCAAAATGCATATTTATAAGGATTATGACGCGCAGTACGAAAAACTGCTTGCAATGATAAAGCAGTATAAGGAATGCGGCGCGCTTCTGAAAAAAGAGACAGGACTGCTCATAAAGGTGTTTCTTTGCAATCTTGCTCAGCGCCTGTCGGTGATACTCGTTTCGGTCTGCGTGTTTCTTGCGGTCGGCGGCGAGGCAAAGTGCGCGTTCAAGGCGTTTTCCGTGCAGGCGCTTGCCGTGCTCGGCTCGAACGCAGTTCCCATCCCCGGCGCGGTCGGCGTTGCGGATTTCATCCTGCTCAGCGGCTTTAAGCAGATCGTACACGATCCTGTGAGCGTTGAGCTTTTAAGCCGCGGCATAAGCTTCTATGCAACGATAGTGTTCTGCGGTGTTCTTTTGCTCTGCGTACTTATAAAAAGAAAGCTTAAAAACGGTGATAAGATATGACTTCAAAGAAAATGGCCGTCGGCCTTACCTGCTGCTACTTCAAGCATCTCGGCTGGCCGGCACGTCAGATAATGACTAACCCGATACTTACTGCAATCATCGGCGCTTATATGGACACGAAGCTCTCGACCCGGCGTATCAACGGCTTTATCCGCGCAAACGCGCTTGACATGAGCGACTATGTTAAGCAGAATTACCGCTGCTTCAACGACTTTTTCACCCGACAGGTGAAGGAAGGCGCGCGTCCGATAAACACCGACCGTGACACGCTCATCTCCCCCTGCGACGGATACATGTCGGCGTATAAAATAAGCAGCGACTCCGAGTTTGCGATAAAAAACAGCTATTACAACGTCGAGGATCTCGTAGGCGGTGCGGATATCGCAGACGATTACATAAACGGCACCTGCCTCGTACTGCGGCTTGGCGTTGAGAATTACCACCGCTATTGCTACATCGACGACGGCTTCAAAAGCCGCAACTGGCACATTCAGGGGCGCTATCATCCCGTGCAGCCGATAGTAGTGCGCAAAAGACCCGTGTTTATGCAGAACACTCGTGAATACTGTATGCTGTACACCGAAAATTTCGGTACCGTTGTGCAGATCGAGGTCGGTGCATGCCTCGTCGGGAAGATTGAAAACTACCGACAGGCAGGCGTTATCCGCCGCGGCGAGGAGAAAGGTCTGTTCCGCTTCGGCGGCTCGACGATCGTCCTACTGTTCAAGGAAGGCGTGCTTGATCTTCCGCAGGAAATTTTCGAGCAGACCCTGCGCGGCAGGGAAAAGCCTGTGATATTCGGAAGCGCAATATGCAAAAAGGCGGATCATTAAAGAATCACAAAAAATACTATTGCACAGCAAAAAGCCTGTCCTCCCGGACTGGCTTTTTGAATTCTTAATTCATTTTACTCAAAGTGCGTGGATCCTGCGTTGGTGCAGAAGCTGTCTATCCTGCAAAACTAAGAAACAGAATAAGCCGGAGGATATCGTGAAGCTTTGCATACGCATAGCCGTCGGCACAGCCTGCCGGTGGTGCGTTTCCGTCGGCGGCTTTGATCTGCGCGAGGTTGCGATAAGCGAGCACGAATCAATATTCGACGTTCCGGCCGAGTTTCGTCGGGAAACGACATACATATGATTGTATAATCGTCATGTCAGTGCAAATTATGCACAATTATTTTCTTATATAACTGGCTATTTCGCTGTTTTTAAACTTTTTGTATGAATACCGTTGCAAGTGATGTAATAATTCTGTATAATATTTGTCGTATGTTGACACTATGACTTTTGCAAATGGAGCAAGGAGGAAAAAAATGAGAACACGAATTATCAGTCTGGTAATGGTTCTGGCGCTCGTATTCACGCTGCTGCCCGTTTATGCCATTGCCGATGCCGTATCCGTCACAGGGAACGACGATACAACGGACAGTCAGAGTATAGATGTTCAGGATATCGTCGGGAAAATACAAGCCCTGATCAAAGACGGCGACCCCAACGGCGAGCTTGAGAAGCTCAAGGATATGGATATGAACGCGCTTTACGATACCTTAAAGGAGCTTCTTGAAAACGGCAATATCCCCACCGATAAGATTATTGATATCCTCAGGGGCTTGTTCGGTGATAGCAACGGCAATATCGACACCGATAAGATTATTGATATCCTCAAGGGCTTGTTCGGTGATAGCAACGGCAATATCGACACCGATAAGATTATTGAGATTCTCAAGGGCTTGTTCGGTGATAGCAACGGCAATATCGATACCGATAAGATTATTGAGATCCTCAAGGGACTCATCGGCGGCGACGGCGATATCGGCGGAATTCTCGGGCAGCTTGATGCATACACTCTTCTCAAGGCTATCGCCGGACTTATCGGCAGCAAGCTTGATGTTACCGGCCCCAAAGACGTTACCGTGAATGAAGGCGAGACCGCGACCTTCAACGTAAAGGTCAACAGTAAGGCATCCAACCTCAAATACATGTGGATCGAGCCTTCCGTCGTCAAGGGTCTTGACCTCGGCGGCATCGACTTTTCCGGCAGCAAGCTTGAGATCGCAATGAAGCTCTTCCAGGCTCTGAGCAAGGTTTCCCTCAGCACCACTGACACTCTTGAGCTTAAGAACACCGCAGCCGCGGATAACGGCCGCACCTTCGCATGCGTGATCTATAACATCGCGCTTAAGGACATCACCCTGTTTGTGACCGACGAGGCAAAGCTCACCGTTACCCCGGTCGTTCCCTGCCAGCACGTCAAGGTCATCGACACTCCGGCCATCGCAGCCACCTGCACCACCGACGGCCGCACCGAAGGCAGCCACTGCAGCGTGTGCAATGAAGTTCTCAGCGTATCCGAGGTCATCAAGGCCACCGGCCACGATTTCAGCGACCTCGACGGTATCCGCTGCAAAAACTGTGGCGAATACGTTCCCTTCCCCTTCACCGACGTTCCCAAAACCGCTTGGTGCCGCAGTGATGTTGAGTATGTATGGCAGCACGGCATCATGAAGGGCGTTTCCGCCACCAAGTTCGGCCCGGACACCAAGATGACGCGCGCAATGTTCGTCACCGTCCTCTATCGCATGGAGGGCTCGCCTTCCGTCGAAGGCATGCAGATCCCTGCATTCACCGATATCGGCGCAAAGTGGTGCTACGATGCGATCATCTGGGCATATAACGCCGGAGTCACCCTCGGCAAGACCGCCACGACGTTCGCTCCCAACGACAGCATAACACGCGCGGAGATCGTCACCATGGTCTATCGCTACTCCGGTTCTCCGACCGTGAGCGGCGTTCCCAACTTCACCGACGCGGCCAGCGTAGGTGCATGGGCGCGCGACGCGATCATCTGGGCAACCTCTGTTGGTGTTGTCAACGGCTACACCGATGGCAGCTTCGGCCCCAACAAGACCGCTCTCCGCTCCGAGATGGCAGCAATGCTCCATCGCTACATGGAGTTTGTCAAGGCATTCTGATATCTAAACTGAAAAGCTCCTGCAAGATCATCTTGCAGGAGCTTTTCTCTTATATGTGTAGTTAGCCTATCGCGACTCACAGGGCGATATAAGCCTTGACGAGCTGCGCAGTGCCATGCTCTTTAAGATGATATAGCAAAAGCTTCGGATGGCAGAACGATTCTGTATACCACAAGGGGCAAAATAAAAAAAGTTGAAAACGCTGAAGTGCACTCTCTGGAAATCAGAGGCGCGGAGCAGAATTCCAACTTCGACGAAAGTATAACCGATTAAAGCAAAAATGTCAATAGCTACTCCCGAGAGCCGGAGAGCATTACCGAACTGCGGCGGCAGAACGAACGCCTACATATTGACGCGGAAAAAGCCGCTGCTTTATATTCGGGAGCAAGGGTCACAGTGCCCAAGATACCAAGCAAAAGCAACGGCTATATACAGCGCGAATTTGAAAAATGCACAGATAGAATGGCAGGCGCACCGTACCGCCTACTAAAGCAGTGAGCAGCAGAAGTGGTGCGCCTACTTCTGCTAACAGTTTACCCACCTCAAGCGAAAATGTCAACAAACATTATGCTGATCAATCAAAAAAGCTTGCGTGAAATGAATCCCAACAGATCGCGCACTTAAATCATTACGCAAATATTTGATAAAAATATGGTTCAAAAAAGTGTATTGAAACCTCATTATCACAAGACTACAAGACGCACAAATGAAAAAGTAGACCCTACACCGGCAGAGGCAGCGCCGAACGCTGAAAGCTCGCCCATCAGGTCTACAAAAGCATCATAATTCAGATCAAGATATAAGTCAAGGAATACGTAAAAAACACCGGACAAATTGTCCGGTGTTTGGCAGGGGAAGAAGGCTTCGAACCCTCGGCCTACGGTTTTGGAGACCGCCGCTCTACCAGCTGAGCTATTCCCCTATAAAATTGGTGGGCCTTCAGGGACTCGAACCCCAGACCGACCGGTTATGAGCCGGTTGCTCTAACCAACTGAGCTAAAGGCCCTAATATCAGTATTGCCGTCACTAATGTGGCGGCAATACCCTTGGCGCCCCCTGTAGGATTCGAACCTACGACCCTGCGGTTAACAGCCGCATGCTCTACCTGTTGAGCTAAGGAGGCAAAAGCAAAGGGCTTGACTTGCGCCAAACCCTTCGATGTTGGCATTGACCTATCTTCCCGGTCCGTCTCCAGACAAGTATTGTCGGCACTGGTGAGCTTAACTTCCGTGTTCGGAATGGGAACGGGTGGACCCTCACCGTTAAAAACACCAACTGCATTTGGAACACACCAAATACTACACTATTACGCTCTCATTGTCAAGAGCTTTTTCAAGGGGAAGAGGATTTCTTCCCCTTGTGGTACACCATCAGGGACTCGAACCCTGGACACCCTGATTAAGAGTCAGGTGCTCTACCAACTGAGCTAATGGTGCATATGGTGACCCGTAGGAGAGTCGAACTCCTGATTCAGGCGTGAGAGGCCTACGTCTTAACCACTTGACCAACGGGCCATATTGATCTTAAGGGGTTCATTACACCCTCAAAACTGAACAGAAAAGGAAGGAAGAAACAAGGCTGCCTGCATAACTGTAGGTCAAGCCCTCGGGCTATTAGTACCGGTAGGCTGAACACATTACTGCGCTTACACCGCCGGCCTATCAACCATGTAGTCTACATGGACCCTTACTCCATAAAGGATGGGAGATCTTATCTTAGGGGGAGTTTCACGCTTAGATGCCTTCAGCGTTTATCTCGTCCCGACATAGCTACCCAGCTGTGCCGTTGGCACGACAACTGGTGCACCAGAGGTCAGTCCATCCCGGTCCTCTCGTACTAAGGACAGCTCCCTTCAAATCTCCTACGCCCGCAACAGATAGGGACCGAACTGTCTCACGACGTTCTGAACCCAGCTCGCGTGCCACTTTAATCGGCGAACAGCCGAACCCTTGGGACCGAATTCAGCCCCAGGATGTGACGAGCCGACATCGAGGTGCCA
>OJLA01002167.1_pt1 | contig 12068 bp, 10 predicted proteins | sample 1596611 | NCBI WGS metagenome assembly OJLA01 (sample SAMEA4350168, study PRJEB24818) | metagenome | biome: human; feature: gut; material: faeces | place: Denmark | collected 2013-09
GCCGCGCACAGCCTGCACTTCGCCGGAGGAAGTCATAAAGGAGGTTTTCAGATCCTCTACCTTCAAAATTGTCTCGCTCATTTTGCTCTCCTTACTTCTTCAGCTTCGGGTCCAGTGCATCACGCAAACCATCGCCGACAAAGTTAAAGGCAAACATGATCACACAAATCATCAAAGCAGGGATCAACAGCTCGTGCGGGCTGGTGCGCAGGTTGGCAGATGCATCGTTGCACATGGTGCCAAGGCTGGCCAGCGGGGGCTGCAGGCCGATGCCCAAATACCCCAGAAAAGCCTCCATAAAGATGGCAGAGGGGATGAGCATGGTAATGGTAACAAGGATGGAGCCGAGCGCGTTGGGAATCAGGTGGTCAAACAGAATCGTTGTGGCAGAGGAACCAATGGTCTTGGCGGCAAGAACGAATTCCTGCTGCTTCAGGCTCAGGATCTGGCCGCGCACAACACGGGCCATATCCACCCAGTACACGCTGCCCAAGGCAACAATGATGCTCTGGATACCGGCACCCAGCACCTGCATGATCAGGATAACATACAGCGTCAGGGGAATGGTGGAGATAATATCCACAATACGCATCATAATCATATCCACGGTGCCGCCCAGGTAACCGGAAATACCGCCGTACAGAATGCCGATGATGAGGTTGACGAACGCAGCCATCAAGGCAACCAGCATGGAAATGCGGGTGCCGTACATCAGGCGGGTCAGCACATCGCGGCCCAAGGCGTCAGTGCCAAGGATGTAGGATTTGTTCAACATCGTCTTGGACGGGTAGATGCTGCCGGTGGCTTCATCGGCAATGACATAGGGGCTGCCGCCGTAATACAGGGCAACCTCGGTGCCGTCGGCATCAAAGATGGTCATGGATTTATCGGATTCATCGCGCACCTTGCGCAACTGGCCGCTCAGTTTGCCATCCGGGGTAACGGAGATGACTTTCAGGGCGGTGGTAATGTACAGGTAGTCGCCGTTGGGGATCTGGTAAACCTTCATGACCGGCGGAACGTTGACAACTTCCAGATTCTGCACGGAGTAATCATACGGGGTAAACAGGGGGCCGACCAATGCAAAAAGCGTCAGGGCGATAATAATTACAAAACCGGCGATGGCCGTCGGCTTGCGGCGGAAACGGAACCAGACGTCACCTGCAAAGGTGCGGCTTTTGGACCAGATTTTTTCACGGTCGCTGTTATCGGTAGCAAGCGGTTCCCACTTGTTCTGTGCGGTTAAATCTGCCATAAGTGTTTTCACCTTTCCTCAACAATTACGCGTCAAACTTGATTCTGGGGTCGATCAGGCAGTAGAAGATATCGACCAAAAGCACCATTGCCATCAGGAACGCAGCAAAGAAGATGGTAACGCCCATGATGGTGGTGTAGTCGCGCTGGGTCACGCTGTTTACAAAGTAATAGCCAATGCCGGGAATGGCGAAGATCTTTTCTACAACAAAGCTGCCGGTCAAAAGGCCAGCCACCGTGGGGCCAAGCACCGTGATGACGGGGATCAGCGCATTGCGCAGGGCATGCTTGGTAACAACGGCGAACTCGGTCAGGCCCTTGGCGCGGGCGGTGCGGATGTAATCCTGGCCCATAACTTCCAGCAGGCTGGAGCGCATCAGGCGGGCCAGGTAGCTGACGGAATAGCCGCCCATGGCGATGACGGGCAGGATGTAGCTCTTCCAGCTGTCCAGGCCGAAGGTAGGCAGTACGTTCAGCTTAAAGGAGAATACATAAATCAGCATGGAGGCGATCACGAAAGACGGAATGGTAACGCCGATGGTGGCAATGGCCATCAGCAGCATATCCTGCCATTTTCCGTTTTTCAGCGCGGCCAGTATGCCCATGGGGATGGAGGTAAGCAGCACAAACACCAGGGTGACAAGGCCCAGCTTGGCGGATACCGGCGCACCAGTGGCAATAAAATCGTTGACGGTTTTGCCGGTATATTTATAGGAAGGGCCGAAATCGCCATGCAGCAGGCTGCCCAGATATTTGACAAACTGCACCGGCATGGGCTGGTCCAGGCCGTACTTGGCTTCCATGGCCTGGGTAACTTCTTCCGGCACGCCCTTGGTGTTGGTGAACGGGCCACCGGGAATAGAGTGCATCAGGGTGAAGGTGATCAGAATAATCATGAACATGGCAATGATCATGGTTCCGATGCGCTTCAGGATAAATTTAACCATTACGTTTTCCCTCTTTCGTGTGCACGGCCGCCGCACAGGGAATGGCGCCCCGACGGCTGCTCTGTGGCCATAGTGTGCACATGCGTTGTTCCTGGCGGCGGTACAGACTGACAATCCAGCCGCCTTATAATTATCTTATTATATAGCGGCAGCTTGCGGTTGTCATCAATTTTTATTCATATTTTTTTTACCTTTATGAAAATATCCGATTTGCATACAAAACAAACAGCGACGCTGAGAAAATGTGTAGAATAAGACCATGGATTATGAGGGAAAAAGCGATGAACAAAGCAAATGTGTCCCCGTGGCGAGAACAAAAAAAGAGAAAATATGGGAATGAATGCAGTATTGCCGACCCGGAAAGTTGGAAATTACAGCGGGGCGGGCTTTGTATGGGTAGTTTAACGGCTTAACGCTCTAGTGAATCGCTGTGATGGTTGAAACAAAGCGCAATGCTCTGCCGCCGGAACATGGGAAAGCGCTTCCGGTGCAAAATCGTGGGATCACTGCGGAATGGCAGGGAAACAAGCAGAGTACAGGGGGATGTGGTGGACTGTTTATGTGCGGAAAAAGGAAAAGTGAGACGAATGGAGGCGGACGGAGAACATACATAAGCCCAAAGGGATGCCCAACTCATCAAGTGAAACACGGCGCGAAAAAGCATAACGGCCACAGCGAGATGGCCGAAACACAGACCAAAACGCAAAAAGGCAATGGAAACGCAGCAAAATAGTAGAGGTGAGGAACAACAGAGCAAAATATCTGTCCTTGAATGGAATACACAAAATACAGGGAGTGGAAACGGCGTATGCAAGCCCGCCAAAACTGTATATATAACGCAAAATCTCGAATATATATACAGTTTAACGGTAAAGACTCCTCCGATGATAAAAGCGTAAAAATCGGCTATCCATGGCACAGGAAGCCAGGATGGCGGCAGGCGCTGCAAAGTCAAAAGGCGCAGAATCTTTCCCGATATGTCCTCTATGCAAAAACATTTTTGTTCTGCATCCACGATTCCCGCACCTGTTCGGGGGGAGTTTTGGTATTTCCGTATCAGATAGAAAACAGCAGGCCTGTGCTGCGGCAGTACAGATTTGCGGGGCGTTCTGCTTTCCCTATACCGCAGGGAGGCTGCATATTGCAGAAAAAATTACCGTTCCCCCGGTGCAGAATGGATGGCATATTCATTTATAGTGGGATAGAACGATAGAATGGCTGCCGGAAACCATGCCGTAACCCACGGTCCACAGCAGAATGTTGAACACCGTCACAAAAGCGCTGGCATGAAGTGCAACGGTTATAAAGTTATAAGCAGCCTGAAGGCATTGCCGCACATGGTGCAGGGAGGTTTTTTAAGCGATTTAAGGAGATTTAGGGCAATACCGCATAATTCTAAGTGCCGATACGGCGAGCGAGGTGCGGCAGCTGCTAAGCCAAAAGCGCAGATAATACTGGATGTCTTATCGAGCATTTTGGCAACGCAGATGCCGTGCCGCAGCCGCCGGAGCGGTGCTTAAGCCGTCAGGCGGGAATTGTGCGGTGTTGCCTTAGAGATAGGAATGGGGCGATGGGCAGAATGTTTAAGCCGGATGCGTAATTTCGCTAAAGCCCGGTTTAGCGAAATATAGAGGAGAGACAGAACAATCATCTTTATCGCACGAATTGCACTACTACTAAAAAGCGCAAAATCCACTGTCGCCATCGAACCAATAGCACCGTACAGTATCAAGATTTTCATCTCATTTTGATGGCTACTGCACCGATATCTGCGTGATTAGCAACGCCATGGTACTGCGTGCAGCTTTCCCGGAAACAGAGATCGAAGTTTTGTCGGACTGCTGCGCCGGGGTAACGCCCCAGAGCCACCAGACCGCGCTGGATGCCATGCGGGCCTGCCAGTTTACAATCATATCATAGGTGATGAAATAAAAAATACCGTGCAGCTTTTTTGAACTGCACGGTATTTTTATCTGTTTGTCAGCTGACGCAGCTGGTTCAGATCCTCCCGCGTATCCACATCCCTCAGTTCGGCATCGTTCCGGGCGGACACAAGGCAGACGGAACCGAGGTGGGCCCGCGCAACGGCATTGCCGCCGCGGCCATCCGGCAGGTGAAGCAGCTCCGAAAAATAATCCGCGCCGAACAGCACTGGGCTGCCGGGGGTGCCATCGGCAGCGCACAGCCGCACAATGGCATCGGGGGCCGCTGCCAGCGCCAGTGCTTCCACACTTTGCTGCGTGAGCAGCGGCTGGTCCCCCGGCAGAAACAGGCAGCCGCGCAAAGCGGGCTCTTTTCCCAGCAATGCCGCCAGCCCCAGCCGGACCGTATCGCTGCGGTAAGGCTGCGCGTGGCGCAGAACGGGGACGCCCTGCGCGTTACAGAGCGCCTCAACCTCTTCCGAGCGGGTCACGACAATGCGGCAGGCCAGCAACGGCAGGGCGGCTAGAGCCAGCGCATTGGCGATCAGCGGTGCACCGCAAAAATCCGCCATCAGCTTGTTTCCGCCGAACCGCCGCCCCAGCCCGGACGCCATGACCACGCAGCCGAGAGCGGGCGCGGGATCGTCCAAATCCACCACAAAGGCATCCTGCCGGGCGCACAGTGCGGTTAAAAATGGGGTATCCTGCTTACGCACAATAGCGAGAACGCGCTTTGCATCCAGCAGCGCTTCCACTGCCTGCCGGAATTCGGGGCAGCTATTTTCCAGGTAACCGAGTTCAGCCAGCACCGCCCATTCGCTCTCCCCTGCCGCCATGCGGTGCAGGGCGGGTACTCCCAGCAGCAAAAAGCCGTCCGCCACGGGGCGCATCCGGTTTTCGCCTGGGGGCAGTGCCGGGTCAAAGCGGCCGATCACCGCTATTTTTCCGCCCACACTTTCTCGAATTTCCACACGGTCCGCAGGGTACACTGCTGTGGTAATTTCCTGTGCCCCGGGGCAAAGCAATGGCACCAGCGCACGCAGCAGGGTGGTTTTTCCCGTACCGCGCCCGCCGGTCAACAGCAGGTGGCGCTTACCGCTCGCCCGGAAAGAACTTATCATAGAGCTCGCGGTCAGTCTGTACACAGGCATCACGGTAAGCCTCATACCTTTCCATAAAATTGCGGGCTTCATCCGTCAGGGTGCTGCCCCCGCCGCCGCGCCCGCCAATGGTTTTGCGGGTCAGCGCAAAGCCCAATTCTTTTTCCGCCCGCTTGACCATGCGCAGCGCTTTGGAGTAAGAAAGCCCCATGGCCTGTGCCGCCGCCCGCAGTGAGCCGGTCTCTTCAATCCGGTGCAGCAGGCGGCAGGGGCCTTCGCCAAAAAAGCGCTCGCCGATATCATCGCAGAGCATCACATGAATCTTCGGTTTCATTTTTCTTTCCTCATAACGGCAGCAGCGCCAGCCGCACCCGGCCCGTGCGGTCGGTCACGGGCACCAGTTCCAGCGGGCCGTATACTGCTGCCAGCGCGGATTGCAGCGCTTCAACCGGGTCGGTTCTGGGGTACAGCATGGCTCCAACCTGCCCGTTTTGCAGCACGATCAGTGTATCGCACCAGTCCAGCATCAGCATGGGGTCATGCAGGCAGATCAGCGCTGTTTTGCCGCTTGCATGCACAAATTCTGCCAGCAGCGCCGCCATATGGCTGCGGTTGGCAAGGTCCAGGGCGCTGTCCGGTTCATCCAGTAGCAGCAAAGGCGCATCCTCCACAAAGGTACGTGCCAGAATACAGAGCTGGCGTTCGCCGCCGCTCAGCGTCAGGTAGTCCTGCTCGGCTTTATCCGCCAGGCCTACCGTGCGCAGGGCTTCTTCCGCTGCCGCACACATGGCAGCGGTGGGGCTTTGCAGCACGCCAAGGCGGGGGTTGCAGCCCATCAGCACAACTTCCCGTGCAGACATGGACACCGAAATTCCGCTTTGCTGCGGGATGTAACTGACCGTTTGTGCCAGACACCTGGTAGAAAGGCTTTCCAGCGGCACACCATCCATCAGGCAGCACCCCGTATGGGGCAAAAGCCCGGCCACTGCGCGCAGCAGGGTGGTTTTTCCGCTGCCGTTCGCCCCCAATATTCCCACCAGCTGGCCGGGGGTATCTATCGTAAAATGAACATTTTGCAGGATGTTCTTATCGCCAAGACGGACGGCCAGATTCTCCACAGTGAACATTACCGCGTCTCCCTCCCCGGCTTTATAATAAGATAGAGCAAAAACGGAACACCCAGCAGCGAGGTGAAGATACTGACCGGCAGTTCGGTTACCGCCACCGTTTTGGCAATGGTATCCGCCGCCAGCAGCAGCGTGCTGCCCACCAGCCCGCTGAGCAGGCTGGTGGAGCGGCGGTTGTGCCCCGCCAGCAGTCGCGCACAGTGGGGGGCCAGCAACCCGACAAAGCTGATCAGCCCAGTCACGCTGACAACCGCGGCCACCACCAGCGTTGCCAATGTCAGCAGCAGAAAACGCATCCGCCCCACCGGAACCCCCAGCAGCCGCGCTTCATCCTCTTCCACGGATAAAAGCATCGCCTGACGGTGCAAAGCAAAAATTACGGCGCAGCAGAAAATAACCATCGGAACGGGGAACCACACCCGGCTTTGCGTTACCCCCGCCAGGCTGCCCATGATCCAATATTCAATGCTGGCCAGCTCTTTTTCCGGATCAGCGGTCAGCTTTAGCAGCATTAAAAGAGTTTGCGCCAGCGCATGTACGGCAATGCCCGCCAGCACCAGGTTCATCTTGCTGCGCCCCGGCGCGGCGGCCGCCAAGCCAAGCGAGAGAAACACCGCTGCCAGCCCGCCCGCAAAGGCGCATACCGTGGTGCCCAGCGTGCCCGAAGAGACAAACAAGATGGCAAATGCCGCGCCAACGCTGGCCCCCGACGATACCCCAATGATATCCGGGCTTGCCAGTGGATTGCGGAAAACAGTCTGGTACACAAAGCCCACCACGCCAAGACCGAACCCGCCCGCCAGCGCCATTACGGCACGGGGCAGGCGCAGCACCGTAAAGGTGCGCACTGCCATAGCGTCCCCCGCCAGCAGTGCCTGCAGGGTTATGGGATAACGGCCGAAATAAAGTGCCGCACCAAAGGCCATAAAAACGCAGAGCGCTGCGCCCAGAAGGCACAGCGCCGTGCGTTTGCGGTTATTATTCATAAGATTCAGGGGTAAAGCCATAGAAGCTACCATAGAATTCATCGGCAGCGGCGTGGTAATACTCCTCGGTCACCTGCTCCGGGTGCAGCACGCTGGCAAGATAAACACTGCCAAGGAAGCTGGCCGGCACGGGGGAATCCACAGCCTCAACAGCGTGGGGCAGCTGGTAAACATGGCTCTCCTTGACGGCGGTGCAGTCCGCCAGGGCGGCATCGTTCAGAACAGAATCAACGTCATATTCAGCATCGGATGCCAGAATGATGTAATCGGGGTTCCAATCCAGGATCTGTTCATAGGAAACTTCGGCCCAGTAGGTATCTTCCACGCTGGCGGCGTTTGTGCCGTTGGCGTTTTCGATCATCGTGTTCTGATACATGGCGGGGCCTGCGGTTTCCAACACGGAGCTGTTGCCTGCCAGGTAAACGCTGGGGGCATCGGTGCCGGCAACGGCTTCGGCCAGGGCGGCCAGGTTGCTGTCAATGGCCATTTCCAGCTCCTCGCCGCGGGCGGTGGTGTTGGTTGCCTGTGCCAGCAGCTCGATCGTGCCGAACAGGCCGGCCTGGTTTTCCGGCTTAACAGCCAGCACGGTCAGGCCCATTTCCTCCATCTGGGGGATGGAATCCTTGAGCTTGGCGGGCACGATGACAAGATCCGGGGCCAGCGCAGCGCAGCCTTCCAGGTCAAACTCTTTGGCGGTGCCAATGCTGGGCAGGGACTGGATCTCCGGGGCGGACAGGCTGTAGATGTTGCGTTTGTCGGCTTTGGCTTCCACGCCAACCAGCTCGTTCTGCACACCCAGCGCAATCAGCAGGCTGGTGGAAATGTAGTAGCCGCTGGCAAGGGTTTTGGGTTCTTCCTCAATGGTAACTTCGCGGCCCAGCTGGTCGGTAACGGTCAGCGGGTAGGTAACCGCCGTTTCGGCGGCAGGTTTTTCCGGTGCAGCAGTGGCTTCTGGGGCTGCGGTAGCCTCTACAGAAGCAGCCTCGCTGGCTGCGGTACTGCTGGCCGCAGCGGTGCTGCCGCAGGCTGTCAGTGCCATAGCGGCGGCCAGCAGCAGGGCGGTCATTTTGGTCATTTTCATGTTTCTTACTTCCTTCTAAAACCAATATTCCGTTGTGTTTTTCAAGCAACAACGGAATTATAACAGAATTTGTGGTAAAATAAAAGTAGTACTACACAAAAGTATGATTTTACCCAAAAACGGAGAGCATTCTATGATAACGATTCGAGAATATGCCCGCCCCGCCACACTGGAAGAAGCATGGCAGCTGAACCAGAAGCGCCCGAACCGGGTGCTGGGAGGGATGCTGTGGCTGAAAATGGAAAAAATCAGCGTTGGCACAGCCATTGACCTATCTGCGCTGGGGTTGGATACCATTGAAGAAACCGATGCCGAATTTGCCATTGGCGCCATGGCAACGCTGCGCAGCCTGGAAACCCACGCTGCGCTGAACGCGGCCACCAACGGCGCCATGCGGGAGGCCGTGCGCCATATTGTGGGGGTGCAGTTCCGCAACTGCGCCACCGTGGGCGGCAGCGTGTACGGGCGGTTTGGCTTTTCAGACGTATTAACGCTGCTGCTGGCGCTGGACTGCGATGTGGAGCTGTACAAAGCAGGCCGGATGCCCATTGCACAGTTTGCCGCCCTGCCCTATGACCGTGATATTTTGACCCATGTTTACATAAAAAAGACGCCGGGGCTTGCAGTGCATTACCAGTCTGTGCGGGCCACCCAGACGGACTTCCCGATTTTGACCTGCGCTGCTGCACGCACGGCGGATGGAGCCTACCGCTTTGCCATCGGTGCACGCCCCATGAAAGCCATGCTTGTCTGCCCCACGGCCGCCCCGGATGAGCTGCCCGCCGCCGTACAGGCTGCGGTGCCCACCGGCAGCAACCTGCGCGGCAGTGCCGCCTACCGCACCCATCTGGTGGGGGTGCTTGTCAAGCGTGCCGTACAGGCACTGGGGAACCTGGAGGTGCTCTGATGCAAATTCATTTTACGTTGAACCATAAAAAAACAGCTGCTGAGATTGCCCCCGATACCCTGCTGATTGATCTGGTGCGCTCTTTAGGCTGCAAAAGCGTCAAGCGCGGGTGCGAAACCGCCAACTGCGGGCTGTGCACCGTGTTTTTGGACGAAAAGCCGGTGCTTTCCTGCTCTGTACTGGCGGCGCGGGTGGATGGCCGCAGCGTTACCACGCTGGAGGGCCTGCAGGAGGAAGCCGCTGAGTTCGGCGCGTTCATCGCTGACCAGGGGGCCGAGCAGTGCGGCTTCTGCAACCCCGGCTTTATCATGAATGCGCTGGCCCTTTTCCGCGAAAAACCCGACCCCAATGAGGAGGAGATCAAGGAATACCTTGCGGGCAACCTTTGCCGCTGCTCCGGGTACGAAGGCCAGCTGCGCGGAATCCAGAACTTTTTGGCGTGGAAAAAATCAAAGGAGGCTGCCCAATGAAAACTGTGAACCAGCCTGTGCGCAAGAAGGACGCCATGCAGCTTGTAACCGGCCAGCCTGTGTACATGGATGATGTTATCCCGCAGGACTGTCTCATCGTCAAGCTGCTGCGCTCCCCCCACGCCAATGCGATCGTCAAAAATATTGATACCTCCCGCGCCATGCTTGTGCCCGGCATGGAGGTGATTTACACCTGGAAAGATGTGGACCAGAACGCCCGCCGCTACACCCAGGCGGGCCAGACCTACCCCGAAATGAGCCCTTACGACCGCCTTGTGATCGACCGCCATGTCCGCTTTGCCGGGGATGTTGTTGCGATCCTTGCGGGCAAAGACGAAACATGCGTCGATAAGGCGATGAAGCTGATTCAGGTGGAATATGAAGTTCTGCCCGCGGTGCTGGATTTCCACACAGCGCTCGATAACCCTATTCTTGTGCACCCGGAGGATAACTGGGAAGCCCTTGTTCCCGGCATCGGAGCTGACAAGAACCGCAACCTCTGCGCCCACGATGAATCCGGCGAGGGTGATATTGAGGCGGTGTTGGCTGGGTGCGATGTGGTCATTGACCACACCTACCACACCCGCGCCTGCCAGCAGGCCATGATGGAAACCTTCCGCACGTATTGCAGCATTGATGCTTACGGGCGGCTGAATGTGCTCAGCTCAACGCAGATCGTGTTCCATTGCCGCCGCATTTTGGCAAACGCCCTGCACATCCCCAAATCCATGATCCGCGTTGCCAAGCCGCGCATCGGCGGCGGGTTCGGCGCAAAACAGACGTCAGTGTGCGAGGTTTACCCTGCCTTTGTTACCTGGAAAACGAAGAAGCCCAGCAAGATCATCTATACCCGCTTTGAAAGCCAGACGGCTTCAACCCCGCGCCATGAGATGGAGATGCACGTGCGGCTGGGCGCAACAAAGGACGGCATCATCAAGGGCATTGACCTGCACACCCTTTCCAACACCGGCGCTTACGGTGAGCATGGCCCCACAACGGTGGGGCTTTCGGGCCACAAGTCCATCCCGCTGTACGGTAAGGCCGAAGCGTTCCGCTTTGTCAGCGATGTTGTTTACACCAACCACATGTCATCGGGTGCGTACCGCGGGTACGGCGCAACCCAGGGTCTGTTTGCGGTGGAATCCGCTGTGAATGAGCTGGCCGACAAATTGGGGATGGACCCGTTCGAGCTCCGGCAGCGCAACATTGTCCATGAGGGCGATGTTATGCCCGCCTACTATGGCCAGGTCAACACCAGCTGTGCGCTGGACCGCTGCCTGAAAACCGTGCATGACAGGATGGATTGGGACCATAAGTACCCCGTGCGCGAGATCGGCAACGGCAAGGTGCGTGCTGTTGGCATGGGCATGGCCATGCAGGGCTCCGGCATCGACCATGTGGACGTGGGCAGTGCCACGCTGAAAATTAACGATGACGGGTTCTATACCCTCTCCATCGGCGCAGCGGATATGGGCACAGGCTGCGATACGATCCTGGCGCAGATCGCTGCCGAAGTGCTGGAATGCCCGCTGGAAAACATTGCGGTTTTGGGCGCAGATACAGATTCTTCCCCCTATGATTCCGGTTCCTATGCGTCCAGCACAACCTATGTGACCGGCAAGGCCGTGGAAAAATGTGCGCTGGAACTGAAAGATAAGATCTGCACCCTGGGGGCACAGCTGCTGGGGCTGGACAAAGCCGCCGTGCTGTTTACCGGCGATGCCGTGACGAGCGAGGACGGCACCCAGCGCGTGCCGCTGGCCAGCATTGCAGCGGCATCCCAGTGCGGCAACACGGTGGCGCTGGAAGCCACCGTAACCCACAGCTCGGAGATTTCGCCCCCGCCGTTTATGGTTGGCGCCGCCGAAGTGGAAGTTGACCTGGAAACCGGCGAAGCCCAGGTGGTGAACTATGTGGCCGCGGTTGACTGCGGCACCCCTGTAAACCCGAACCTGGCCCGCGTGCAGGCCGAGGGCGGCATTTTGCAGGGCATCGGCATGGCGCTGACCGAGAATGTGACTTACAATGACCGCGGCATGCCGCGCGAAAGCTCCCTGATGCAGTACAAGATCCCCTGCCGCACTGATATTGGACATATTGATGTAAGTTTTGAGAGCAGCTACGAGGGCACCGGTCCGTTTGGCGCAAAGTCCATCGGTGAGGTCGTCATCAACACCCCGCTGCCCGCCGTGGCCGATGCGATCTACCACGCCACCCACAAACGCTTTTATGAGCTGCCCATCACCCGCGAGCAGATCGCAATGGCGGTGGAAA
>OJLA01002175.1_pt1 | contig 12034 bp, 9 predicted proteins | sample 1596611 | NCBI WGS metagenome assembly OJLA01 (sample SAMEA4350168, study PRJEB24818) | metagenome | biome: human; feature: gut; material: faeces | place: Denmark | collected 2013-09
GCAGTATTCTCCTGCTGCTGGAAGGATTTGAGCTCGTCCAGACTGTATGCAGGCTTGGCATAGGGATCGGCAGGCTCAAGGGACTGGTGGGAAAGCATCGTAATGCTGCGGATCTGCGGTGCGGCCGTGCGCCCGGAGGAAGCAGCCGCAGTGTTGGATGTATCGCGCGCGGCTGCTCCGGGCAGGGTCGCGTCAGCGCCCTGCTCAGAATTGCGGGCTGCGTCGCCAAAGCGTTCGGCATCAGAGCTGCGAGTCGTGTCCGCAAGCCGTCCGACGTCGCGTGAAATATGTCCGGTGGTCTGCTCCGTAGAAAAATCAGCTTGTCCTGCGTCCTGTCTCTTCCCCTTGGAAAGGGGGAGCAGACGGATCTGCTGCAGGGTTGTGCGGTCGGGCGAAAGCTTAAGCGTCAGGACGCCGCACTTTTCCCAGTAGCAGAGGGCGCGCAGAATGTCCTTTTCCGTATGATTAAAGCGGTCTGCCATGTCCGAAATGCTGACAGGATCGCCTGCCTGCAGACGGCGCACGAGAAAAAGATACACCTTTAACTGTGCATCGTTGGCATCTTTTAAATATTCATCGATAAAAACGTTGGAAAGGACGGTAGCATCCGCTGCTCCGCCGCACAAAAAAATCTCACTCATACTAGTATTCCCGGTTCTTTGTAAAAATTGCTGCAGTTTGTCTGCGTCCTGCAGACTGTGGAAAACTTTTCAATTCCTTTTGGCAAGCCCCATTTTAACACAGACATTTTAAAAAGGAAACAGGAAGTTTCCGGCTCAGGGCTGATAAACACTGGGGTTTTCGTGGATGTGGATAATGTGGAAAATGTGTAAAAGATTGTCAAAGGCGCAGAAATATCATCTTTTTTTGGAAAAAAATATCCACAGCCAGAGAGGAAAGTTTTCCACGTTCTGGCTGTGGATAATGTGGATAAGTTATCTGGAAAGCAGGTTTTCGCCGATATTTACAACATCTCCGGCTCCCATAGTTATCAACAGGTCCCCGTTGATACAATTTTTTAAAACGAAGTCTTCAATTTCCTCGAATGTATGGAAATAAAAACATTCTTTACCCTCTTTCTGTACCAGAGCCTGCAGATCGGCAGAGCTGATGCCGAGGGTGTCAGTTTCGCGGGCGGCGTAGATGTCTGCGAGGATGACTTTATCTGCCAGCGCGAGGGACTTGGCAAACTGAGGTAAAAACGCTTTCGTTCTGGTGTAGGTGTGAGGCTGGAAAATGCACCAGAGCGTCTTGTGCGGATAGTTGAGTGCAGCGTGCAGGGTCGCGGCGATTTCAGTCGGATGATGTGCGTAATCGTCCACAATTGTTATACCATTTACCGTTCCTTTATATTCGAATCTGCGGTCAGTCCCGTGGAAGTTCAGCAGCGCCGCCGCGGTATCACGGTAATCGATGCTGAGCAGATCGGACAGGGCGACTGCAGCGAGGGCGTTGGAGATATTGTGTTCCCCGGGAACGCCGAGCGTAAGCTGTCTGGTCTGACCGTTTAAGCTGTGCACGGTAAAGGTTGCGTCTGCTGTTTTATTATAGGAAATATCGGAGGGATAATAGTCGGAAGCAGAGGTTGTGCCGAACGTAACGACGCGGCATGCCAGACCCTCTGTGATCTCCTGCCAGTTTTCGATGTCGCCGTTGATAAACAGCGTGCCGTCCGCAGGCAGAAGCTGTGCAAATTTGCGGAACGAAGCACGGATATCTGCCAGGTCTTTAAAGAAGTCCAAATGGTCTTCTTCGATATTCAAGATGATGCCGATTTTCGGGAAAAAGCTTAAAAAGCTGTTGGTATATTCGCATGCCTCTGCGACGAACAGACCGGAGTGGCCGACGCGGATATTGCCGTGGATGGATTTCAAAATGCCGCCGATAGAAAGGGTCGGGTCGGTATTTGCCTGCAGCAGAATCTCGGAAATCATGGAAGTGGTGGTCGTTTTGCCATGGGTGCCGCTGATAGCGATCGGCGTGTCGTAGTTTTTCATCAGCTGTCCGAGAAATTCCGCTCTGGACAGCATGGGAAGCTGCAGCTCTTTGGCACGGGAAAATTCCTGATTGTCTGCATGTACTGCGGCGGTGTATACGACGAGGTCGATGTCGTCTGTGATGTTTTCCGCTTTCTGGGGCTTGCCATAGTTGACGTGTGCGCCGCTTTTTTCGAGGTGCTCGGTCAGGGCAGAGCGGTTCCAGTCGGAGCCGGATACGGTAAAGCCCTCGGATAAAAGAATTTCGGCGAGGCCGGACATGCTGATACCGCCAATGCCGATAAAATAAACGTGAATTGGATGGTTAAAATCTACCTGATACATAAAGAATCTCCATTTCTGAATTGGAATACTGTACTGGGTCAATTGTAGCGCAAACTCTCTGAAAAAACAAATAGAAACTTCGGCGCCGTCTGCAGCGCTTTTTTTCTTCGACAAAATAACAATGTGTTATCGGTTGACAAAACATACCGGAAAAGACGAAAAAGGACATTTTGTGAATAATTCAAGAAGGAAATGGAAGCGATAGTATGAGAAAATTGAATATTTTGAATAAAAACATAAACCTACTAATTTGATTTGTGTCTATATTTCACAAGAAAAAAGGTCGAAAAGGGCGTGCAAATGTAAAATTATTATTCACTTTTACAGATGCGTGTGTTATACTTTTCTTAAGCCCGGCGACAGCCGTGGGAAAGTTGATAGAAACAACGAGGTGAGGACATGATTAAGAAGGAAATGATTGCCATGTTACTGGCAGGCGGGCAGGGAAGCCGACTGGGCGTGCTGACTGCAAAGGTAGCCAAGCCTGCAGTTTCATTTGGCGGAAAATATCGGATCATTGATTTCCCATTAAGCAACTGTATCAATTCTAGTGTTGATACAGTCGGTGTATTGACACAGTATCAGCCTCTGCGGCTGAATACGCATATTGGGATCGGTATTCCGTGGGATCTGGACAGGAATATCGGAGGTGTTACTGTTCTGCCTCCTTATGAAAAAAATGAAAACAGCGAATGGTACACCGGTACAGCAAACGCGATCTATCAGAATATCGAATATATGGAGGGCTTTAACCCGGAATATGTGCTGATTCTTTCCGGCGACCATATTTATAAGATGGATTATGAAGTGATGCTGGATTTCCACAAGCAGAACGGTTCAGAGTGTACGATCGCCGTTATGCCGGTTCCGATGGAAGAAGCCAAGCGCTTCGGTATCATGATCACCGATGAGAACAAGCGGATCGTGGATTTTGAGGAGAAGCCTGCCAACCCGCGCAGTAACCTTGCATCCATGGGTATTTACATATTTAACTGGAAAACGCTGAAGCAGGCACTGATCGATAATGCAGATCAGCCAAACCTGGATTTTGGCAAGCATGTCATCCCTTATTGTCATAAAAACGGCGCACCGATGTATGCATATGAATTTAACGGTTACTGGAAAGATGTCGGAACCCTGACCTCCTACTGGGAAGCGAATATGGAGCTGATCGATGTTGTTCCGGAGTTTAATCTTTATGAAGAATACTGGAAGATTTATACAAAGAGCGAGATCCTGCCTCCTCAGTACGTTGCAAAGGGCGGTGTAATCGAACGCAGTATCGTCGGAGAAGGCTCTGAGATTTATGGACAGGTTTATAACTCTGTAATCGGCTGCGGTGTTACGATCGGTAAAGATACGGTTGTGCGTGACTCCATTATCATGAACAATACAGAGATTGGAGCGAGCTGTGAGCTTAGCAAGGCAATCGTAGCGGAAAACACGAAGATCGGTGATCACGTCAGACTGGGCGTCGGGGAGGAAGCACCGAACGATACTGCACCGCATATTTACTGCAACGGTATTGTCACTGTTGGTGAGAAGAGCGTTGTGCCTGCCAATGTATCTGTAGGCAAGAATTCCGTTGTATTCGGCATTACGACAGCAGACGATTATCCGGATGGATATCTGGCAAGCGGCAAAACATTGATTAAGGCAGGTGACAAACAGTGAGAGCAATCGGTATCATTTTAGCAGGCGGCAATAACCGCAAGATGAGAGAACTGTCCCAGAAGCGCGCGATCGGCGCGATGCCGGTGGCAGGCAGCTACAGAAGTATTGATTTTGCGCTGAGCAACATGACGAACTCTCATATCCAGAGAGTCGGCGTGCTGACCCAGTATAACGCCAGAAGCTTAAATGCACATTTAAGCTCCTCCAAATGGTGGGATTTCGGAAGAAAACAGGGTGGATTGTTTCTGTTTACTCCTGCGGTAACCGCGGAGAACAGCTCCTGGTATAGAGGCACGGCAGATGCCATTTATCAGAACCTCTCCTTCTTAAAAAACAGCCATGAGCCCTATGTAGTTATTACCTCCGGCGATTGTGTATACAAGATGGACTACAACAAAGTCCTCGAATATCATATTTCCAAAAAAGCGGATGTGACCGTTGTCTGCAAGGACATGCCGGCAAATGTAAACGTAGAGCGGTTCGGTACCATCAAGATGAACGAGGAAAGCCGGATCGAAGAGTTTGAAGAGAAGCCGATTGAGGCACGCTCCAATACCATTTCCTGTGGTATTTATGTTATCCGCAGACGTCTCCTGATTGATATGATCGAGCGCTGTGCAATGGAAGACCGTTATGATTTTGTAAAGGATATTCTGATCCGTTACAAAAATCAGAAACGGATCTTCGGATATAAGATCAAAGATTACTGGAAGAATATTGCAACGGTGGAAGACTATTTCGATGCCAATATGGACTTCTTAAAACCGGAGATCCGTAATTATTTTTTCAAACAGTATCCGGATATTTATTCAAAGGTTGACGATTTACCGCCTGCAAAGTATAATGTTGGAGCGAAGGTTGAGAACAGCCTGATTTCCAGCGGCTGTATTGTCAACGGCACGGTAGAGGATTCCGTAATTTTTAAAAAATCCTTTATCGGAAACAACTGTTACATCAAGAATTCCATTATTTTGAATGACGTATACATCGGCGATAACACGCACATCGAGAACTGTATCGTAGAAAGCCGGGATACGATCCGTGCAAATTCCTTCTATCGCGGAGAAGATGAAATCAAGATTGTAATAGAGAAAAACGACAGATACATTATCTGAAACGCTAGGGGGAATAAGTTATGACGATTACCGATGTAAGGGTTCGGAAAATTGCCAAAGAAGGTAAAATGAAAGCGATTGTATCCATTACCGTGGACGACGAGTTTGTGGTGCATGATATTAAAGTGATCGAGGGCGATAAGGGACTGTTCATTGCGATGCCGAGCAAGCGCAGTGCAGATGGGGAATACCGCGATATCGCCCATCCCATCAGCCAGGGAACCCGGGAAAAGATCCAGGGAATTATTTTGGAAGCATACAATACGGCATTGGAAGAACCGATTGCATAACTTCTTAAATAAATACAGAAAATAAATACAGACTACAACAGACAGTCCCGGTGCAGCGATGTACCGGGACTGTTTTCCTGACCGGATATCCGGTTAGAAAAGCCATCTGTATGTCGCCGCAGATGGAAAGGGCAGCAGGGTACATTCTCACTTGCCCGAGCGGGGGAAACTGTGCTAACATGAAAGCACAACAGACAGCGCCTGCAAAAGCAGAAAAGGGCAGGCAGAAGCAGGAAGGAAACGGACAGAACATGTATGTAATTGCAGGACTTGGAAACCCGAAAAAAGAATACGATAATACAAGGCATAATATCGGCTTTTCCGTCATAGATATGCTGGCAGATAAGACCGGAATTTCTGTAAACACGGCAAAGCACAAGGGACTTTTGGGTGCAGGCTATTTAAACGGGCAGAAAATAATTCTGGTAAAGCCGCTGACTTATATGAACCTGAGCGGCGAATGTATCCGGGAAGTGCTGGATTATTATAAGGTAGACGGCAGCACGAACCTGATCGTAATTCACGACGATATCAGCCTGGAGCCTGGCATCATCCGGGTGCGCAAAAAAGGCAGCGCGGGTGGTCATAACGGTTTGAAGAATATTATTCAGCATCTTGGAAAAGATCAGTTTGTGCGGATTAAGGTCGGCGTCGGGGAAAAACCGGCAGGCTACGACCTTGCGGACTATGTGCTGGGACATTTTGATCGGGAGGAGCAGGTGCTGATGAAGCAGGTTTCGGAGGAAGTCTGTGAAGCGGTGCAGATGATTCTGGAAAAAGGTCCGGATGCAGCGATGAACGTGTATAACGGGCGAAAAGTGGAGAAGGCATAGCATGAAGGTATTGACAGCTCCGCTTTGGGAATTGGCGGAGTTTGAAGAGGGAAAAGCACTTCTGGACAGAGGAAAAGGGCATGTTGCCTTTTCCGGGCTGTATGATTCCCAGAAGCTTCATATGGTATATGGATTGAGCGATGGTTTTACACAGAAAATCATCGTTACTTTCAGTGACAAAAGAGCGCGGGAAATCGGCGCAGAATATGGGTTTTACGACCGCAGGACGATGGTATATCCGGGCAAGGATCTGATCTTTTATCAGGCGGATGTTTCCGGCGGCGATCTGGTACGGGAGCGGATGCGTGTGCTGCGCGCGCTGCTCGAAAAGCGTCCGGTTACGATCGTAACGACGATGTCCGCGTTGATGATGCCGCAGACGCCGCTTTCCGGTATTGTGTCAAGAATACTGCATTTCGATAAAAAATCAACGGTAGACGAGAGGAGACTTTCCGCTCAGCTGGTGGAAATGGGTTATGAAAAGAGCCCGCAGGTAGAGGAACCGGGACAGTTTTCCATTCGCGGCGGAATTATTGATATTTTCGATATGACGGAAGAAAATCCGTATCGGATCGAGCTGTGGGGAGACAGCGTGGAGTCGATTCGAAGCTTTGACGTGCTGTCCCAGCGTTCGGTGGAAAATCTGGATGAGATTGCGATTTATCCGGCAACGGAGCTGATGCTTTCGGAGGCACGCAGGCAGGACGGCTTTGCGAGAATCAAAAAAGAGACGAAGCAATATACCAAAAAATTGCGGGAACAGGGCAATCCGGAGGCAGCGCACCGGATTGAGATGCAGATCAAAGAGATCGAAGAGTCTGCGCAGGAGTTTGGCAGTGTAGTCAATCTGGAAAGCTTCGTGCATTATTTTTACCCGCAGACAGAGTCCTTTCTGGAATTTTTCCATCCGGAAACGACGGCAGTTTTTCTGGATGAGCCACAGCATTTGTCGGAGACGGCGAACGCACTTGAGACAGAATTTCGGGAGAGCATGACCGGACGTCTGGAAAAAGGCTATATCCTGCCGGGACAGGCGCAGCTTTTGTACCCCGAAAAGGAAATCGCAGGAAAGCTGTCGCAGTATCGGGCAGTGTCACTCGCCGCGCTGGATGCAAAGAGCAGCCTGTTTAAGCCGGATCGCAGGTTTGAAATCACGGTGCGCAGCATGCCGTCCTATAACAACAGTTTTGAAGCCCTGTTAAAGGACTTAAAACGTTACAAGAAAAATGGCAGCAGGGTGCTTTTGTTATGTGCATCCCGGACGCGGGCGAAGCGTCTGGCAGCCGATCTGCGGGAGCAGGAGCTGAGCGCTTTTTACAGCGAAGACCCTGACCGGGAGGTTTTGCCTGGCGAGACAGAGCTTTTTTACGGACATGTGGAAAAGGGCTTTGAATATCCGATGCTGAAATTCACGGTCATTTCGGAGGGGGATATTTTTGGTGCGCCCAAAAAGAAAAAGCGGAAAATTCAGCGCTATGAGGGCACGAAAATCCGCGATTTCGGAGAGCTGAAGGTCGGGGATTATGTCGTACATGAGACGCACGGTCTCGGTATTTATCAGGGCATCGAGAAGGTCGAGATGGAGGGAACGGTCCGGGATTACATGAAAATTTCGTACCGGGACGGAGGAAATCTCTATGTGCTGGCAACCGGTCTGGACGCGATTCAGAAGTATGCATCCGCCGATGCAGCGAAAAAGCCGAAGTTAAACAAGCTCGGAACGCAGGAGTGGCACAAGACCAAGACCCGTGTCCGGGCGGCAGTGGATGAGGTCGCAAAGGATCTGGTGGAGCTGTATGCGGCGCGCCAGAACGGGAAGGGCTACGCTTTTTCGGAGGATACGGTCTGGCAGCGGGAGTTTGAGGAAATGTTCCCGTTTGAGGAAACGGATGACCAGCTGATGGCAATTGCGGCGACGAAGCGGGATATGGAGAGCAACAAAATCATGGATCGCCTGATCTGCGGGGATGTTGGCTATGGCAAAACCGAGGTTGCAATCCGCGCGGCGTTTAAGGCGGTGCAGGACGGCAAGCAGGTTGTTTTTCTGGTGCCGACGACGATTCTGGCGCAGCAGCATTACAATACGTTTGTGCAGCGGATGAAGGATTATCCGATCCGGATTGAGCAGATGTCGCGGTTTCGGACGCCTGCGCAGCAGAAAAAGGTGATCGAGGATCTCAAAAAAGGTCTGGTGGATATCGTGATCGGGACGCATCGCGTGCTTTCGTCGGATATGCAATATAAGGATCTTGGTCTTTTGATGATCGACGAGGAGCAGCGCTTTGGCGTGACCCATAAGGAAAAGATCAAGAAAATGAAAGAGAACGTGGATGTGCTGACCCTGACGGCAACGCCGATTCCACGGACCCTGCATATGTCTCTGGTCGGTATCCGCGACATGAGCGTGCTGGAGGAAGCGCCGGAGGAACGTCAGCCGATCCAGACCTATGTGATGGAATATAATGAAGAAATGGTGCGTGAGGCGATCACCCGCGAGCTGTCCCGGAATGGTCAGGTGTATTATGTATACAACCGCGTCAATACAATTGCAGATATGGCAGCAAGGATTGGGGAAATGGTGCCGGATGCGAATGTGGCATTTGCACACGGGCAGATGTCGGAGAGAGAGCTGGAAAAAATCATGTTTAGCTTTATCAACGGCGAAATTGACATTCTGGTTGCGACGACGATCATCGAAACCGGTCTGGACATTTCCAACGTCAACACGATCATTATCCACGATTCTGACCGAATGGGATTGTCCCAGCTGTATCAGCTGCGCGGACGTGTCGGGCGCTCGAACCGGACGGCTTATGCATTTTTGATGTATAAGCGGGACAAGGTGCTGCGGGAAATTGCAGAAAAGCGTTTGGCGGCGATCCGGGAGTTTACCGATCTGGGCAGCGGTTTTAAGATTGCGATGAAGGATTTGGAGATCCGCGGCGCGGGCAACCTTTTGGGAGAGCGTCAGCACGGTCATATGGAAGCGGTTGGCTATGATTTATATTGTAAAATGTTGAACGAAGCGGTAAAGAATTTAAAGGGCGAGGACACTGCACCGGACTTTCTTACGACTGTGGAGCTGGAGGTGGACGCTTATATTCCGGCTTCTTACATTGTCAATGAGCAGCAAAAGCTCGACATTTACAAGCGAATTGCCGGCGTGGAGACGGAAAGCGAGAGTGCAGAGATGAAAGAAGAGCTGCTCGACCGCTTCGGAACCGTGCCGAAGTCCGTAGACAATTTGCTGCGGATTGCGCTTTTGCGGGCGCAGGCGCACAAGCTTTATATTATGGAAATCAAGGGGCGTCCGGGGGAGCTGCGCTTTGTATACAGACCGGACGCACGGGTGCACGGGGAAAATATCCCGATGCTTTTCGAACAATATGGGAACAGTTTAAAGTTTTTACCTCAGGGGAATCCGGTCTTTACTTATCAGTTCAAAAGGAGTAATGTAGTGGAGAAAAACTCTGAAGACCTGCTTTCGCAGGCGGAACAGATGATAAAAGATATGCAGCGCTGCCTGCTTTAAGGGGCAGCACCGGATCAAAGGAGGAAATTAAGACTTGAAAATCGTAACACAGGTAGGAATTATCTTTTCGATTTGCTGGATTTCTCAGATTATCGAAAAGCTTCTTCCGTTTTCTTTCCCAGCGAGCGTGATCGGCATGATTTTGCTGTTCATTCTGTTGTGCGTACATATTCTGAAGGTAGACCATATCCGCGAAAAATCGGATTTTCTGCTGGAAAATATGGCATTCTTTTTTATCCCGGCGGGAGTCAGCATCATCAACTATTTTGACGTCCTGAAAAACTGGGTGGTGCAGCTGATCGTGATCTGCGTGGTGAGTACGGTGGTGACATTTGCAGTGACGGCGTACAGCATGAAGCTCGCGCTGTATTTGATGCAGAAAAAGAAAAGCGGGAGGGCAAAAGAATGATGCATGAACTGTTTATGTCTCCGTTTTTCGGAATCGGATTAAGTATCGCCGCATTCTGGGTTGGAACCTGGATCCGCAAAAAGACCGGATTGGTGCTGTGCAATCCCCTTGTGCTTGCAATTGTGATCGTATCCGGCGTTTTACTGATCTTTAAAATTCCGTATGAGGAATATAATGAAGGCGGAGCGCTTATCAACATGTTCCTCGCACCTGCAACGGCATGTCTTGCAGTTTCGATCTACACGCGGGCAGAGCTGTTAAAGAAAAACTGGCTTCCCATCGTAGTCGGTGCGTCCTGCGGATCTCTTGCATCGATGGGGAGCGTGCTGCTGATGTGTAAGCTGTTTGGCATGGACGAGGCGATGACAGTCTCGCTCATTCCGAAGTCCGTTACGACACCCATCGCAGTCAGCGTTGCAGAGGGACACGGAGGAATGGTGCCCATTACCGTTGTTGCGGTTATTTTTACCGGCATTCTGGGAAGCATTTTTGCACCGACACTGATCAGACTTTTCCGGGTAAACGATCCGATGATCGCCGGAATTTCCATCGGCGCATGCTCCCACGCGGTGGGAACATCCAAGGCGATTGAGTTGGGAGAAACAGAGGGTGCCATGAGCGGACTGGCGATCGGTGTCTGCGGTATCCTTACCGTACTGTTTTCGATGATTTTGATGCATTAAAGCTGGCCGCGCCGTGCGGTCAAAAACTGAGGCACGGGCATAAAAATTATAGCACGGATGTAAGAACGGCGCAGCGTCAAACTACTGCAGCGCGGGGCACGAAATGGGGGAGAGCATGGAGAAAGTGGAAAAAAGGACAGATCGGATCAAAATGGATGTGATACTGGCGGCAGGCTGTATGCTGCGCCTGTTTTATGTGCTTTTTTCCACGATCTATGACAGACAGTATGATATCGGGATGATCGATCTGGATGCCGGGCATACGGTGACAGGCGGACATCTGGCATATATCCAGTATTTATATGAAAACTGGAAGCTGCCGGATTTTGACCCGACGAGTGTTTATCAGTTCAACCATCCGCCGCTGCACCATTATCTGTGCGCGCTGTGGATGAAGCTTTGCTCTCTTTTTATTTCCAATACGGATGTGCTGGAGGAGTCGATCCAGGTCGTCCCGTTTGTCTGCTCGCTGCTTATTCTCTGGTTCCTTTTGCGGATTGCAGAGCAGTTTGAGCTGACGGAAAAAGCAAAACGCTTTGTGCTGCTGCTGTTTTGCTTCCATCCGGCGCTGGTGCTGCTTTCCGGAAGCGTGAACAACGATTGTATGAGCCTGATGTTTACGGTGATGTGCGTGTACTATACGATTTTGTGGAGCCGCTTTCCGACGGCGCATAACATCTTAAAGCTGGCGGTTTCTATCGCGCTTGGTATGTTGACAAAACAGAGTGTCGCGCAGATGGCCTTTCCGATCGCGGCGGTGATGCTCTGGATGCTGGTAAGAAGTCTGGACAATGGACGAGATTGTAGGGCACGCAGCGTAGAGAGCACCCGAAATGCTGCAATTCCCGTCGTCCCGGTAAAGAAGCTGCTCGGTCAGTACGTTCTGTTTGGTGTAGTTTCGATTCCCCTTGGCATGAGCTTTTTTTTTTTCAAGCAGAAGACGGCATACGAGATTTCTGCCTGTCCGTGGGCTCGGGCACCACGAAGGAATCCACCGGCGCGCCCTTCTGCACGCCTTTGCAGAAGGCGATGAGGTTCTCCGGCTTTTCCAGGAGCATCACCTGGATGATGTCCCCGCGCTTCTCCTCCACGGTGGGGGTGACGCCGAAGCCCAGCTGGGAGAACAGCGCCGAGGCGAACACGGCGGTTTTCAAAGCCTCGCCGGCCACGTGGGGGG
>OJLA01002179.1_pt1 | contig 12010 bp, 9 predicted proteins | sample 1596611 | NCBI WGS metagenome assembly OJLA01 (sample SAMEA4350168, study PRJEB24818) | metagenome | biome: human; feature: gut; material: faeces | place: Denmark | collected 2013-09
AAGAGGAGCACTGCTTCCAAAAGAAATTGGAATGGTACATGCCGTTACGCTGCCATGCGTGTCTGCATCCAGTGCCTCGACAAAAATCAGCCCGGACTGTTCCACGAGCCGTTTCATCGTTTCCAGCGTATAGCCGCGCTGCAGATGGGTCTCCGTAAATTTGCGGAACAGGTCTTTTTGCTGTTTCACAAAAATCGTCAGATCGTATTCGTTGATCTGATCCTCCGCCGTATAATAATTTTCCCAGATAAAGCTGCAATCCTCCCGGTTTTCCGCAATCGTGCTGTCACCGATGACTGTTTCGTATTTATAGACCGTATTAAAATCGAAGATAAAAAGCCCATTCGGGTCAAGATAGTTGTTTACCAGTTTAAAAGTTGTCAGTAAGTCGTCTTCTTCCAGTAGATAATTTAACGAGTCGCACAGACAGATCACCGCCCGGACCGTTCCGTAAAGCTCAAATTCCCGCATATCCTGCTGCAAATACAAAATATTATGACCGGACTGCGCACGCTTCTCCATTGCAATGTCCAGCATGCTGTCTGACAGATCAACACCGATCATGTCGTAGCCCTGCTTTGCCAGAAGCTCCGTCATGGAGCCCGTGCCACAGCCGAGATCCAGCAGGATTCCGTCCGTGATCTGATCCTGTTTCAGGCGTCCGACTACAAACTGACACCATTCTTCATAGGGCGTCTCATCCATGAACCGATCATAAACTAACGCAAAATCCTCATACATTTCCATTCGTTATCCAAGCTCCCTCTGCCGCGCAGCGGCGTTTTTCTGCATCTGTCCGCGTGCGTTCCTGTGTCTGCATGCGAACGTATTTTCCGCTGCTGCCCGCGCGTTTTCGAACATGCCGCGCCCTATTTCACCAGCTCTACCAGCACTTCGACCAGCCGCTCCATCTCCGCCTGCGTGCCGACTGTAATCCGCAGATAGTTGTCGATTCTGGGCTTTTTGAAATATCGCACATAAATTCCGGCTGTTTTCAGGTTCTCGAATAACTCCTGCGCCGGGACGGTTTTATGCGCTGCAAAAATAAAGTTTGCCTTCGAATCCGGGAACGTAAAGCCAAGCTCTGTCAGCTTCTGCTTCGTCCATTCCCGCGTCGCCACGATTTTCCCCGTAATCTCCTGAAAATACGCACGGTCCTCTACGCATGCCTTTCCGCAGGCAATCGTCAGGCGGTTCATTGTATAGGAGTTGAAAGAAAATTTGACATCATTTAAATAGGAAATCAGCTTCTTTTGGCCGATTGCAAAGCCGATTCTCATACCCGCAAGAGCGCGCTATTTCGAAAACGTCTGCACGACGAGCAGATTTTCATACTTATCCACAAGAGGCAGGGCGCTCACACCCCCGAAATCCACATAGGCCTCATCTACAATCACAACGGAATCGGGATTTTTTGCCACGATCTCCTCAATCGTATCCAGATTCTCCATCAGACCGGTCGGTGCGTTGGGGTTCGGGAAAATGATGCCGCCGTTTTCGTTCAGATAGTCCTCTTTTTTCAGGCGGAACTTTTCATCCAGCTCAGGCGTCCGATAGGGGATGCCATACAGATCCGCCCAGACGTCGTAAAAGGAATAGGTGATGTCCGGGAACAGAATCGGCTTTTTGCTGTTAAAAAAGGTCAGAAATGCCAGCGCCAGCACATCGTCGGAGCCGACGCCCACAAACACCTGGTCTGCCGCAACCGGATGCTCCGAAACAGAAACCGCCGCTGCAATCGCTTCCCGCAGCTCAAGCGCCGCCGGATCGGGATACAGCCGCAGCTTATCCGCTTCAAACTCCTGCAGTGCTTTTGTCACACCCGGTGCAGGCGGATACGGGCATTCGTTGGTGTTTAACTTGATGATGTCATTTCGTTTGGGCTGCTCTCCCGGTGTGTAGGGGACAACCCTGCGTACATTTGCTTCCCAGTCTGCCATGACAGTTCCTCTCTTTCTGATGTAGTATCGCTACTCCATCTCCGCTTCTTTTAACGCTTCCTGCTCCTGCTGTGCCTTTGCAAGCTCTACAAACTCTTCCAGGCACAGGTTATTTTCCTTCATAAACTTCGCCGCCTCTTCCCCAACGTAGCGGAAATGCCAGGATTCATAGGAAATCCCGGTGATTGCCACCTTGTCCTGCGGGAAACGGAGAATAAAACCATACTCCGCAGCGTGCTCGTTTAACCAGATCGCCTCTTTGGTCGAAGCCTGCGATTTATCCAGGCCCTGATGATTTTTTCCTACGATATCCACGGCGAGACCGGTGTGATGCTCGCTCGCACCGGTGAGGGCGATTTCTTCCTTCGTCTTGAAAAAAGCGTCCTTATAGCTCATGCCGCCCCTTACGAATTTTGCGATGGAGTTGTCCATCAGCTGATCCTGCTTTTGATAATCGCGGTAAGCGGAACAAACCATCAGGGGCAGCCCTTCTTTTTTGCCGTCCGCCAGCATCATCTCAAGGGCTTTCTGAATCCGCCTGTCCACATACTTCCCATTGTCCGTCTTGGCCAGATCTACCTCAAAATCCTGCCGCAGCGGATTTTTTTCATTGACCAGCACATAGTTCCAGTCCTCCAGATCTACAGAAAATGGAATTTCCGGCAGATCCTCTTTCTCGCCGTCCTGCAGCATGACGGTCACATAGCCTTCCCGCGTTTCTTCCACTGCATTGCTGCTTTCTTCCAGCTCCTTTGTCAGATCCTCCACCTGACTCTGTGCGTTTAACAGCTCGCCGCTGATCTGCGCCAGTTCTCCTTTTACCTTTTCATAAGACACATAAAACGAACTGGTCAGCACTCCTGCAATGACTACAAAGCCGCCTGCCAGTCCAATGAACCATTTTTTATAATTATCGTTATTCAATTTGTTCGCAGTCCTTTTATCGTTTTATCTTTTTTGTCTATTCAGTATATTAGTATATTCCCAATCCGAAACGGTTACAAGCCCTAATTTTATTCCCAGTTCCCTTGCCCCTTACTGCCGCAGCTTCGAAAAAGGCTTGACACGCTCCCTCAACCTGACTATCATAAGCTGTGAACTGTAACCAAAATTTTATAACATTGCCAGGGGAGCGATTGCTGAGACTGAATATCCGCCCGGATTTCTGACCCTCATCACCTGAACCGGATAATACCGGCGTAGGGAGGCACATGTGACAGATTTTTATCTGTCCTGTTTTTCGTCCCCTCCTGTGCACACAAGGAGGTTTTTTTATGTCCAATTTTTTTGCAATCCCCATCACGGATGAATGGGGAACGACTTATCAGCTGACCACTGCCGGTTATACCGCACTGGTTGTCCTCATGCTGGCGCTTTTGCTGCTGGCCTGCTTTATCGGCAATTCTGTGAAGCAGCCTAAATTTTCCGCACGTCAGCTGGCATTTTCCGCAATGGCGATAGCTGCTGCCTTTGTCACTTCCGAAATCAAGCTGTTCCATCTGCCCTTCGGCGGCTCCATCACTTTATTTTCCATGCTGTTCTTAGTCCTGATCGGCTATTGGTACGGTCTGCGTGCCGGACTGATGACCGCCATCGCCTACGGCTTTTTACAGCTGGTCAGCGATCCGTATATCATCAGCATACCGCAGATGCTCGTTGATTACATCTTCGCATTCGGTGCGCTCGGCTTATCCGGCCTGTTTTCCAAATCGAAAAACGGTCTGGTGAAGGGCTATATCGCAGGTGTACTCGGTCGTTATTTCTTCGCATTTTTATCCGGTATGATCTTCTTCGGCGCTTACGCTGCAGACTACGGCATGTCCGCACCGGTCTATTCCCTGGTTTACAACGGCATCTATCTGTCCGTGGAAGCGGTGCTGACGCTGATCATCCTCTACCTGCCTCCGGTCAAAAAGGTCATGGGACAGTTAAAAACCATGGCGACACAGAGATAAAACGCACGCTCTGCGAGCATTTCAGATTTATAAAAAAAGAATCCGGCGCACAGTCCTATCGCTGTCTGACGCCGGATTCTTTTTTATCGTATGGAAAACTTCGTTTCCATGCGATAAGAAACACTCCGCAAGGATGCGCACTCGGCGCAAGAATGTGCCAAGGCACATTCCTTTTCACAGTTCTGCAAAATTCAGAAAATCTCAATACTCCAGGTATTTTCATACCGCTTGCCTGCAGGCAGATGAACCAGGTTGGGCTGCTCGGAAAGGTCTTCGATCCTGCCCTTGCGGGAAGGAAGCGCAGACCAGGGCTCGATGCAGACATAGGGCGCATCGGTAAACGGCATATGCCAGATCCCCAGGAAATTCATCTGCGGATAGGATACGCGCACGCTTCTTGTTCCTTTTTCACTGCACAGGGTCACTGACTTCGCCATATCAGTCAGCACGATCGCATCCTGATCGAACAGGTTATGTGCAAGGGGCAGCTTACCGCCGTCAGATAAAATAAACTCGCTGTCCTCGCCATTTACGAAGCAGTCCTCAGAAAATCCAACGCGGATCGGATTCCCGGGAGCTTCAAACTGTAAGCAGTAATCCTCAAATGCAAGACCTTTTTCCAGCGGAACGGCAAAGCCCGGATGACCGCCGACGCCGAAATACATCACCTTTTTGTCGTTATTTTCTACCGCAAAAGTAACATTTAATTTGTTGCCGACAAGCTCATAGGTCAGCCAGTAAACAAACGCAAAGGGATACATTTCTCTCGTATTCTCGCTGTCTGTCAGCTTCAGCACCAGTCTCTGTGCCGTATGCTCTTCCGCTTCCAGATCGGAAGAATTGACAAAGCCGTGGATCGGCATTTCGTAGGTCTTGCCATCCAGCACATATTTGCCTTCAGTCAGACGTGCGATATACGGAAACAGATTCAATGCGCGGTCTTTCCAGTAAGCCTCATCGCCCTGCCAGAGATATTCTGCCCCGTCCTTTGTCTGAATCGACCACAGCTCGCCGCCGTGGGAATTTACCTGAACCTTCAGGCTGTCATTTTCCAGTGTGTAAATCATACATTCCCCTTTCCGCAGCTGATGAAAAAATCCGCTGCATCCCCTGATTTCATTTTCCCGGAGCGCAGCATCCAATTTGCCCGCGCCCCGGATTTTTTCTAAAAACGCGATACCCGTGTCCCACAGCTCCGCGTTTTTTTACTGGAATGGATTCCAGAAACGGCTGCCATCCGCAAATGTAATCGTCAGAGCAACCGCCATAAATACTACCGCAAATCCAATCGTCAGATAGTCATTTCGTACCAGCTTCTTTCCCATGTACCAGGTACGCTTTTTATTTTTACCGAAGCCCCTAAGCTCCATGGCATTGCTGACCACATCGATACGATCCATGCTGGAAAACAGCAGCGGGAAAATAATCGTGCTCATCCGCTTGATTCTCGTCCAGAGGGATGTCTTGCTGCTCATCTCGATGCCCCGCGCCTCCTGCGCATGCTTGATCTTGGTAAAATCCGACTGTACATCCGGGATGTAGCGCAGCGCGATGGCAATGGCGTAGCCCACGTTGTAGCTGACACCCATGCGATTTAAGCTTGCCGCAAACTCGCTCGGGTTGGTCGTCACAATAAACATCAATACCACCGGCGTTACTGTCAGATACTTCAGCATAATATTAAACTGGTAAAACAGCTGTTCCTTTGTGATATTATGATTGCCAAACAGGTGTAAAAGCTCTGTTTTTGTGCCGTAGATCACAGTTCCCTGATTCGGGGAAAACAGCCACACCGCAAGCATGTTAATACATAAAAACAGCAAAATAAACTGAAATACCGTCCCGACCTGTTTCCATTCCGTATGGGAAACCTTAAAGATCACCAGGCTGCAGACCAGCATGACCAGCAGCACTCTCGTGTCATAGGTCAGCATACCGGTCAGTGACCAGAGCAGGAAAAAGATCATTTTCGAAACGCCGGAAAGCCGATGGATCCAGGTATCTTTTTCACTGTACGTCAGAATTCTGCCCGCCATCCGCTCTCACCTGCCTTTCATAATAAATAAACCGCTCTGCAAAGCCGGACGCATCCCCGATGCCGCAGCGCACCGCCAGATCGTACAGCGACGTCTTTTTCAGATAAGCACGGTCTGCAACCGCTTCATCCGTCAGCACCTTTGCCGGCTTGTCGTCCGCAATCAGCTCGCCGTCCGCGATAACGATCGCACGGTCGGTATATTCCAGCATCAGATGCATATCATGTGTGATCATGATGATCGTAATGCCAAGGGTCTCATTTAAGTGCTTTAAAAATTCCATGATTTCCGTATAATGACGGTAATCCTGTCCTGCCGTCGGCTCATCCAGAATCAGGATCTCCGGATTCATGACGAGGATCGAAGCGATAGTCACACGCTTTTTCTGACCAAAGCTCAGAGCAGAAACCGGCCAGTTCCGGAAGGGATACAGACCGCAGATCTTTAACTTATCGTAAACCCGTTCCTTTACCTCTTCCTCCGGCACGCCACGGACCCGTAGTCCCAGCGCCACTTCATCAAAAATCATCGGCTTGGAAATCATCTGATTCGGGTTCTGCATGACAAGCCCGATGGCCTCGCCACGCTCCTTGATGGATTTGTCCGCAATATCACTGCCATTTAACAGGATCTTACCGTGATCCGGATGGATAAAGCCGCAGATCAGATTTGACAACGTACTCTTGCCCGCGCCGTTTTTGCCGACAATTGCGAGCATTTCCCCTTTGTTAATACGGAAATGAATATCCGACAGGATCGGTTTGCCTGTAATATAGGAAAAGTCCAGATCCAGCACTTCGAGGGCCGGCTTTTCCTCTCCTTGAATCTCCGGCAGGGAAACCTTCTCGAACCAGTCCCTTACCTTTTCCTGATAAGGCTCCAGATTCATCGTCTCGATATGTTGAGGATGATCCTTTGCCGCAACCTGACATCCCGCATGTTTGAGCGCCGTCACATACAGCGGCTCACGGATGCCCTCCTGAATCAGAATATCGGAGGCAAGCAGCTCGTCCGGCGTCATATCCGCTACAACCCTTCCGTCCCCGATCACCACAATTCTGTCTACATCCCTGTAAAGGGCATCCTCTAACCGGTGTTCGATAATGATAACCGTCTTGTCGCGCTCCCGGCAGATCCGGTCGATCAGGTCGATAGCCCGCTTGCCGGTCGCCGGGTCAAGGTTTGCCAGCGGCTCATCAAACAGCAGGATATCCACATCATCTACCAGCACGCCCGCCATGGAAACTCTCTGTTTCTGTCCGCCGGAAAGCTCCGTCGGTGCATTGCCGAGAAGGGCTTTGATATCCACAACCTCTGCCACTTCGTCTACTGCGCGGAACATTTCTTCTTGCTCTACGCAGTCGTTTTCCAGTGCAAAAGCAACATCTTCTGCAACCGTCAGGCCGATAAACTGGCCGTCTGTATCCTGCAGCACCGTACCGACGATTTTGGACATTCCAAAAATACCGGTTTTCGCAGGATCTTTACCGCCCACAGTCAAAGTTCCGCTGCTTTCGCCAGGGTATGAAAAAGGAACCATCCCGTTGATGCAGTGCACCAGAGTCGATTTTCCCGACCCGGACGGTCCCACGATTAAAACCTTCTCTCCGGCATTGACCCTAAGGTCAATGTCCCGGAGTGTAGGCTCTGACTGTGATCGATATTTAAAAGTATAGTTTTTAAACTCGATGATCGGAGTCATGTATCAGTCCTCTTTGGAAAGGCTTCCGGACTTTGCGCCGACCTTGGAGTAGGCAACTAACAGCAGAGTTCCCAGAATGCCGATGATAATTACATTTGCAACAAAAGCGGTCACGCCCTGTGTGAATACCTTTTTTACAGGCTCTGCATAAATTACGATGTCCAAAACCGGAGCAACCAGAATCCATGCCAGTGCGTTTGCAACAACCTGTACGATATTGAACAGGCCGATTTCCTTGCCGCCGAAGCTGCCTTCTTTTACTTTATACTTCGCAGCAAACAGGCCAACGATGATGCCGAATACAGCGTCCGGGAATACCCAGCTCCACCATACGCTTCCGTAGAATACTGCATCACCCAGTGCATGACCGATCAGACCGATGGCGCCGCCAACAACGGGACCAAAAATAGCGGAGAAAAATGCAAGTACCGCTGCGCGGGTCTGCAGAGCTGTGTTCGGGATGAAACCAACCGGAATCTGCACGTTGGTTAAAACAACGAACAGCGCGGTTCCGATACCCATCGCTACGACATGCTTGATGCCAAACTTCTTATCCATGAGTAAATCCTCCTCATAAGTATTTATTTGTGGAAAACCACGTTCTTACTATAACGAATCACTCCGGATTTTTCAATCCCTTTTCTGTCTTTTCTCCCTCGTTTGCGTCTTCCAGTACAATTTCCGACGCAAGAGTGTCGATATCGGAATACCACACCCGAAATACCGCCTGCGCTGCATTCGCGTAAATATGGGGCAGTTTCGATTTCTCTTTTCCGGCGTCTTCCAGCACATTCAGGATTTCCCTCAGCACGTCCCTCGTCAGATACGAACCGCGCCAGTGAAACGTCAGGACTTTTCCTTTTTTTACCGCCTGCTGCGCGCGCTTTTTGACCTCCTCCATTGTCGTAAAGGAAAGCTTCTTTTCCTTATAATAAAAATGTCCATTGTCCGTGCACGCCGGCGCCGGCGCGATCAGCGGCTCATGGTCGCGGAACATCGCCTTATCGTCGAGGTTAAAATAATCGTAACGGCACTCGGCATCCTCCCGCGCCCCTCTGATCAGACTATTGTCAAATGTCGCATCCAGATGATAATACTGCCCGCCGATGCGCACGATATTCCAGGTGTGTCGGTATTTGATGCCTTTTTCCGGATTGTTGCCGCAAATCGCAATCATACACCATAGCCCGAGCGCGTCGCAGAGCACCTTGACCGCCTTTGCAATTCCCTCGCAGACGCCTACGCCCTGCCCCAGCGGTCCGATGATTTCATGAGAATACGGCTTCTTTAACTTGTCATACCGCACATTTTCACATATAAAATCGTGTACATATTTTTCTTTTTCCCATTCCGAAAGTCCCTGCGCCTGCCGTGCAAGCTTTTCCACCCGCGATGTCAGCGCTATCTGATGCTCTTTGATTTTTCCTTTTTCAAACAGATATTCCGGCACGAAAATCAGGTTCGGGGAGTCGGGGTAATATTTCCATGAAAACCCGACCACCCAGAATATTTCCGGGTGATCCAGCCGCATCTGGAAAAAAATGTCATACAGCTCTTTTCCATCCACACGCGGCAGCTGAATCTGATCCGCCAGCTGCAGGACGCCCTGCAGCATGCCGTGATACACTGCCTGCTTCTGCCTGTCCATTTTCTGATAATAAAATTCTTCCATCTTACAGTGTAATCTCCTGTTCCAGCCCGAACGAATAGATCAGCTTTTCCTTCACGCATTTTCCGGTCAGCCGCACAAGTGCTTCCTCATAATAGTCCAGCTGAACCCGGTAGCGCAAAATCAGCTCCTTCGGGTCTTTTACCAGATCGGTCTTATAATCTGCCAGCACAATGCCGTCCTCTTCCTCCAGATAAACATCGATAATTCCCTGGATCAGCACGGTTTCATCCTCCGGAAAGTCTGTATTTAAACGGTTTGCCGAAAGCCCCAGCACAAAGGGCTGCTCCCGGTGCAGTCTGTTGCTTCGGGCAGCCTTTGCCATGCGCGCTGCAAGAGGCGTCTGTAAAAATGCCCGGATCTTGTATACATTGATCGCAGCAGCATATTCCTCCGACAGCCTTCGGTCTGCTTTGTATTCTTCGATGACCGTACGGATTTTTTCCGCCGTCCAGGTTTCCTGCCGTTCAAAGGGGAAAATCTCCAGCAGTCTGTGGTACGCACTTCCCCGTGTCGTCCCGCTCACGGTTTCTTCCTGTTCCCTGACAAACTGCGGCAGATACGGCACGACCTCTTCCTCCGGGAACAGCGTAAGCCCTTCCGCAGCTTCCTCCTGCATGCCTTCTTTTTTCAGCTCGGAAACGGTTGTTTTGACAAAAAGTCCCGCCAGGTTTTCATGTGCATAGGGCTTCTGCAGGCGCTCGCACAGCGCAAGCTCTGCCGCCTCCGGCTCTTTTCCGGCTTCCTCAAAAAGCTTCTGCCTGCTGTTGTATCCCAAGGACGCACGCACAAGCTCTGCCTGCAGCAGTTCTTCCTGCGTACAGATCTGAAGCCGACGTCCGACGGACTGCCATGCCGGAAGCACCAGATCATAATAGGAAGACGCTTCCTGCAGCCGCAGCGCCGAATAGCCATACGCACCCTGTGCAGCATCCTCCCGGGGCAGCTTGTCTTCTTTACAGGTTCCGGTCAGAATCAGCTTTTCCTCCGCACGCGTCAGCGCAACATATAGAACTCTCAGTTCTTCTCCCATGCTGTCGGCATTTAATTTGCGCGCCAGCACTTTTTTTTTCAGCGTCGTATGTCGGATCCGTGCTGTCGGATCCACCCAGTCGATCGCCAGTCCCAAATCCATATCCATCAGCACCGGAGCTACGCTGTCCTGCCGGTTAAAGCGTTTCGACAGTCCCGACACAAAGCATACCGGAAATTCCAACCCCTTGCTCTTGTGAATGCTCATGATCCGCACGACATCCGCGTTTTCGTCCGACGCGCCCGTTTCGCCGTAATCTATGTCATATTTTTCCAGCTGTTCCATGTACCGGATAAAATGAAACAAACCGGAATAACTCGTCTTTTCAAAGCTTTCTGCCCGCGTCAGCAGCATTTCCACGTTGATTCTGCGCTGCACACCTCCCGGCAGCGCGCTGACCGTATACAGATAGCCCGTTTCCTCCAAAAACTGCTCCATCAGCTTGTGAATCGGCAGATAGACCGCGTACTCGCGGTAGCGGTTTAAAAAGGAAAGAAAGCTGCAGCATTTTTCGCGAAGGGAGGTATCAGCACCATTGCTTCCGCTGCCATATCCTACGCTGCCTTCACCACTTTCTCCTTCTCCCGCCGCCAGCTTCACGCAGTCGTACAGGCAGCGTTTTCCCGTCTCATCCAGTGCGCGCAACGTCGCCAGCTGCGCATCGCTGAATCCAAACAGTACCGATTTGAGTACGCCGAACAGTGGAATTTCCTGCAGCGGATTGTTCAGCACACGCAGGAAATTCAAAATCGTCTGCACCTCCGTCGCCGCAAAATACCCCGTCTTGGACGTCACAAAGACCGGAATGGCGTTTTCTTCCAGTATCTTTTTAAACGTCTCGTCCCAGCCGGATGTCGTCCGCAGCAAAATCACGATATCCTGATACCGCGCCGGGCGCAGCTGTCCGCTTTCGCTGTCCCGCACCGGGAGCTTTCCAACGATTTCGCGGATTTTTCCGGCGATCATTTTCGCTTCCAGCTCCTTCGGGTCTTCACCCTTTTCGCCGGATATTGCAGCAATGCAAAGCTCCGGCTCGTAAGGGGAGCGGGCGATCGAGGCTTCGCAAGCCGTACTCACCGGCACAGCACTCCCCTGCTTTTCTTCTCCGCCGAGCGCTACGTCCTTTTCCCGCGCGTCCGCTGCTTCGCCATCTGCCTCCGGGAACTGCGCCGCCGGGTACAGCGCCGCATCCGCGTCGTATTCCACTCCGCCAAGCTCTCGGTGCATCAGCTGTAAAAACAGGTCGTTGACGCAGTCCGTCACCTCATGGCGGCTTCGAAAGTTCTGCTTTAAGTCCACACGGACGCAGCTTCCGTCTTCTTTTTGATAGGTCGCAAATTTTTCTAAAAACAACTCCGGCCGTGCAAGACGGAATTTGTAAATGCTCTGCTTGACGTCACCTACCATAAACCGGTTAAATCGCCCGTCGTCCTCGCCGGAAATGCTCTGTAAGAGAAATTCCTGCACGAGGTTGCTGTCCTGATACTCGTCGATCAGAATCTCTACGAACTGTTCCCGGTATTCCAGCGCCGTATCCGACGGCACCATCTGTCCGTTTTCCTCTTCCTTTAACAGAATCTGCAGCGCCAGATGCTCCATGTCCTCAAAGTCCAGCAGGTTCTTTTCCCGCTTTTTCTCCGTCAGTCTTTCTCCGAACAAAAGCGCCAGATCCACC
>OJLA01002180.1_pt1 | contig 12009 bp, 13 predicted proteins | sample 1596611 | NCBI WGS metagenome assembly OJLA01 (sample SAMEA4350168, study PRJEB24818) | metagenome | biome: human; feature: gut; material: faeces | place: Denmark | collected 2013-09
CTCTTACTCTTTCCACAGCCGCCTGTCAATGCCAATGCGCATACCAGCGCCGCCGCAATCCATTTTTTTTTCATTGTATATTCTCCTCTTATTCTTTATCCGAATCCGAAGTCAAACTCCCCTCTGTCTATCTGAACACGGATACCGCTTTTCCTACCATATCATATTTTCTGTCCACGGGCAAGAAAAGGCTTCTTAAACCTTTCTTAAATCCTTATAAAACCGGCGAAAACAGCCTGGAAAACTGTTCCTTTATCCGCACCAGATAAGAACGCCTTCCATAAAGGTATTCTGTTATCTGAGTGCAGACCTTCAGATCCTCCCGGAAGATTTCTTCCATCTGGCGCGCCACCCGCGCGCTGTAAATGACCGCATTGACCTCGAAATTAAGCCTGAAACTCCGAATATCCATATTGGCGGTGCCGTGTTTCAGTTGTTTCCATGCGCTGGTAAAGAAACTTCTTCCCAACCAGAATACGACGGGAGTAGAGAACAGCCACATAATAAGATTGGCGTACGGCATATCCATAAAGAACATGCCGATAACCATAACGGGCACGGACAAGACGATGGCCCATGTGGCGCGGAATTTCAGCGCGCGATATTTTTTGTCGTGTGCCTGCTCCACTTTATCCGGTGTATTCTCATCCTGTTTAATCAGCAAGTCGTATCCTGCATTCTGCACGGCCTGCTGCAGGGCTTCGGGAGAGCAATTTTGGGAGTCATATTCCACAGTTGCCGTTGCCGAAGCATAATTTACGGTTGCTTTTCGGACGCCGGGCTGGCGGTTCAGCGTCTTTTCCACTCTTGCGGAGCATGAGGCGCAACTCATTCCCATTACGGGAAAGGTTTCTTGGACGATGCTTTTGTTTGTCATATCAATAGTAGTACAATTTATTTCTTCCAGGATAAACTTCCGGTTTAATGGGAATAAACTTGAAGTTCAATAGGAGTAAACTTGAAGTTTAATAGGAATAAACTGTTAGTTTAATGTGGATAAACTTTTCTATGAAACAAAGATACGGCAAGGAAGTTGTCCGATAGTTGCAAAATTCGGGATATGATTTATAAGATTCTGCTTATATTTCGTCAAGCGGCTTGCGTTTGTTCCCCTTTATTTTCTTGAAGTGACTGGGAGTCATTCCGGTTACATGCTTGAATTGGGCGCTGAGGTAGGAGACACTCGAATAGTTCAGTATATCGGCTATTTCGTTCAGGGATAGCTCCCCGTACATCAGCAGTTCTTTGGCACGCTCTATCTTCTGTGCGATGAGGTATTTTTCGATAGTGGTGTTGGTTGTTTCCGAGAAAAGCTTACTTAATGCGCTGTAGTCCCGGTGCAGCTTGGATGCCAGGTAATCGGACAGATTGGTTTTCAGTCCGTTGTCATCGTAATGTACCAATTCGATGATAGCATCCTTTATCAGCTCTACTGTCTGTGATTTCTTGTCGTCAATCAGTTCGAATCCGAATGTTTCAAGCGAGGCTTTTACACGCTGATACGTTTCGTCGCTGATTGCGTTGGGCAGGACGGCGATGCCCAGTTCTACCGAAAGCGGGTGCAGCCCCAGTTGCTCAAGCTGGCTTTTCACCACCATGATGCAACGGTTGCAGACCATGTTCTTGATGTGCAGTGTATTTTCGGGATTGGGTGTAATATCGGGCATTCCGTTTTTTTTCGGGCAAAGATAATAGGTATGGTTTGTTTTTGCTTTCATTTGTCTGCGAATAAATATTAATGGGGTTTATGGCAACCTCATCGTGGAATGCCTTTAGTGAAAGCTTTTTTCCATAACCTTCCGGCTGAGCAATGTCTGCATAGCGCCCCGCATGGACAGGTAAACAAGAAAAGCAAGCCACAGGGAATGGTTGCCTAAAACCGTGTGGAATCCGTAGTACACCGCAAAGAAGCTGACGGCTGAGGCTGCCATGGAGAGAAGCATGCCGCGCGTTGCCGTTGCGCCGATAAAGATGCCGTCCCAGATAAAGGCGGCAATTCCGGCAGCGGGTATGGCAAGCGCCCAATAGAAGTAAGTGTCGGCGGCGGTTATTACGTTCCGGTCATCGGTCAGCAGTGCCAGAAAAGCATTGCCTCCCGAGGCATAGACCAGTGTGAACAGTACGGTCAGCCCGGCGCCCCATATAAACAGATGCCGGACGGTATCGGTAAATGCTTTCCGGTTGCGGGCACCTATGTATCGTCCGCTCAGGGCTTCTCCCGCATAGGCGAAACCGTCCATCACGTAAGAGAAAAGGGTGAAGAGTTGCATCAGCAACGTGTTTACCGCCAGGATAATTTCACCTTGCGAGGCTCCTGCCGAGGTAAAGAATAACGTAACGGCTACCAGACATAATGTCCGCAGGAAAATGTCGCGGTTCACTTGGAAAAAGCGTATCATTGCCTCTTTTTGAAGCACTCCTTTCCAAACGATATACTTCTTCAGTTTGCCGTAGCGGTTCATCCACAGTACCAGCCCCATAAGAAAACCCGCATATTGGGCAATCAGTGTTCCCAAGGCTACGCCTTCCACTTTCATCCCGAAGAAACAGACAAGGCTGAGGCTTGCCATGATGTTGACAATGTTCTGCGTAATGGCTATGTACATGGGAATGCGGGAGTTCTGCATACCGATGTACCACCCGGAGAGTCCGTATAGCCCCAGCATGGCGGGAGCGCCCCATATGCAGATATGAAAGTAGAGTGTTGCCATTTCCCTGACTTCTTCCGTGGGGCGGATAATCTGGAAAGCCGCTTGCCTGATAGGAACTTGCAGCAGGATAAGGCATAATGCCACGGCAAGTCCTATCCCCACCGAACGTATCAGCAGGCGGGCAATTTCCGGCAGGTCCCGCTTGCCGTAAGCCTGTGATGTCATGCCGCTGGTTCCCATACGCAGAAAGCCGAATATCCAATAAATGATATTGAACAGCATGCCGCCTACTGCAATGGCGCCGATATAGGCAGGAGAACCCAGGTGTCCTACAATGGCTACGTCAATCAGCCCGAGCAGGGGCACGGTGATGTTCAATACGATGGAGGGTAAGGCTATCTGTAATATCTGCCTGTCTATAGGATGCATTAGCAATGTTTTATTTAAGAGAACGCAAAGGTACGCAGAAAAAGAAAAAACAGTGGGAAAGATTAACTATATTTCTACTTTCATCTATTGACGATTGCTGCGGAAATCCGTAAATTTGTAGATGAATTTCTATTGGGATATTTCAGGCTGTTTAACTATATACACTTTAAAATGAAAACCTTGACTTTTCTTTTCTTCGGACTCCTGCTGTGTCCGATGACGCTTTTGGCACAATCGGCAGATGTATTGTTGCAGAAGGTGGCTGATGCCTTGTCGGCAGGTAAGGACGATTATGCCGTGAGTCTGTTCCGTCAGGCTGCCGATGCGGATGCGGGACAGACGGAGATGTTCTATTGGACAAGCGTTGGAAAAGCCACTGAGGCAGCTCCGCGGCTTGCGCAGGAACTGGCTGTTTGCTACAGAGACAAACGGAATTACGACAAGGCATACCTTTTTTATAAGGAGTGGCTGCAGTATTATCCGGAAGATGTTTCCGCACTTGTAGCCTGTGCAGAGATGCAGATGATGCGCGGTGAAACGAAAGACGCGATGAAGCTCTATGAGAAAGTGCTGGCTTTGGATGCCGACAATCTTCAGGCAAATATATTTTTGGGCAACTATTACTACCTGCAAGCCGAGCAAAAGAAGAAAACGTTAGAGGACAACTATAAGAAAATCGTAGCGCCCACACGTATGCAGTATGCCGGTTACCGTAACGGATTGTCGGATATTTACTCCAATGGGTATAGCAAGGCTAAGGGGTACTTGCAGAAGGTGCTTCAACTCTTCCCGTCTACCGAAGCGGGGAAGACCTTGGAGCGGATAAAGAAATTGGAAAAAGAGATGAATAATTGACGGTTCATCTCTTTTCTTTTCCTGCCTGTAGCAATGTCTATTTGGCGGTACGGATTGGCAACTCCATAAGTCCGTCTGGTGCAGAACGGGTGTCTGCTTCCTGAACGGCTTTGGGGCCCGGTATCAGAGGACTGTATAACAAGACATGCCGGATGCGTGCCCGCTGTTCGGGAGTAAATTGGTCGGAATGGCTGATTGCGTAATCCATGATGTTGTGTGAGACAAAGGATTCGCCTGTCAGGCAATTCTCACGGTTCACCAAATTGGCAAATGTGAAGTTTTCCGGTTCATTCGCCGCGATATATGCGTAATTCATATCGTATGCTTCCTTATTGTAGGTGGGGGTATCTGTGCAATAGTCGGTATCTTCACAACTGTTTCCTCTTTCTGTTTCGGAGAATACATGGTGTAATCCTAAATAATGCCCTAATTCATGAGCCAATGTAACGGTAATGTCTGCTGGTTTGTATGTGGTTGCCGTACTTTCTTCGTTGATGAACCGGCTGTTGATGGATACACAATAGGGGAAGGACAAGTTCTTCAGTTCTAATCGGGATACATTGATTTCACTGAGACCGGCCAGGCTGTTCGCCCCTTTTGTGGTAAACGGCAGATGGGATATTCCTAATGTCGTTGTATTACTGCCGGGCTCATTGGCAAAGTTGTAGACCATTATATTGATATATCTGTTGGGGTCCCATACATATCTTACATACCCTTTTCCCGCAGTTTCGTTTATATCATCATTCATAAAGGCATCGCAATCTATCGGATAGCTGCCCGGCCATGAAATGTATTCCACTCCCGGCTGGTCCATCTTTTCTCCATCCGGACTTGCGGTGGCGAGTGTAAAGGTAAGGTTCATGTCTGCACTTTGCATGCTCTTCTTATAAAGCCGGTTTACTGCGTTCAATATTTCAGACAGGCGGTTGGGGCTGACATACTGTTGCGCGTCGGACTTGTTTTGGTAAAGCACATGGAAAACCACCGGCAGATTGTAGTGATATTGTTCTATGGGTGTATATCCAGCCGCTTGAGTGATTTCTATTTTCCTGCTCATCTTGGTGGCTGGTGATGCGACTGTTACTGTAACTTTTCTCTCTTTACTGTCGGGGTTGGCTTCTATTTGCAGGGTCAATGTCTGATTTCCGGAGCCTTTGCCTGGAGTGACGTTGCACCATTGTGCCGTTTTGGATATTTGCCACTCCACATCGCTTGTTACGGAAACCGTCAATGTGGCTCCGTCGCCATCGACATTGCTGAATGACGATTCGGAGAGTTCCAAACAGTTGGCTTCATTATCTTCGCAACCATATAAGATAAAACTTGCTATAACGGCTACAATTAAGGCTTGTATCTTCATGGGTTTATATATTGATTTCATACAAAACGTGTTTTATAAAGATAATGTTTGCCAATTTGTCTAATCAGATAATGTATTGCACCTCTTTAAATAAATATTCCCGTTCCTTGCCGTTCTCGTCTTCCAGGACAAAACGTCCGTCTTGTTCCACACGCAGCAGGCGGGCAGAGAATTTGCCGCCGGCATCTTCGTAAGGGTGAAAACCTCTGCGGCGGAATAGGGAGCGGGCATAACGGGCGGTTATTTCGGCGGTATAAGTACCGCTGTCTTCCGTTTGCAAACCGTTGTAGTAGATTTGTACCCTTTTCAGTATGTGCGATAGAATCTCATAGCGGTCGTGTTCCTGACCGGTAATTTGTTTCAGCGATACCGGGTTGGGGGCATCACTGTGAAACTCATTCTGATTGATATTGATTCCGATGCCGGAAATGCTGCGTCCGATGAAGTGTCCGGATAGGTCGTTCTCTATCAGTATGCCGCATATTTTCTTGTCTCTCCAGTAAATGTCATTCGGCCACTTTATCGTAATTTCGTCCGACCATCTGTCCAGCTCTTCCTTGATGGAAAGAGACACGATTTGTGATAGGATAAACTGGCGGCGCGCTTCCAGAAAAGTAGGATAGAGGACAAAGCTGAAAAGCAGGTTCTTACCTCTTTCCGCTTCCCAGGTGTTGCCGCGCTGGCCTTTGCCGGCTGTTTGAAATTCGGCTGTAACTGTAGTCAGTTCAGCAACGGATTCTTGCAATTCATTACATAACTGGCTGATGTACCGGTTGGTTGAGTCGGTTTCATCCAACGCTATCAGCGGATAAGGAAACATTTCAGGGCAGGGCTTCATACTCATTGCGCATTTTTTTAGTGAATTTCTTTATTACTTCTTCGTAGGAGTGGTCTATCAGATGTTTTATCAGTTTGTCATCTGCATCACTGTCCAGGAGCACCTGGTTCCAATACTTCTTGTTGAAGTGCCAGGCTCCTTCAACGGCATTGTAGCGGTCGCGCAATTCCAGCGCGTATTCCGGGTCGCATTTCATGGTGATGCGGTCGGGAGTGTTGAGATTGATGCATAAAAACATCTTTCCCATTACCCGGATAACGAGGAAATCCTCACCGAAAGGAGTATCTTCGGTTGCGGCCTTTTTACTGAGGCAATATTCGCGGGCGGTTTCTATATTCATTGTATTCAGGGGTTAGGGTTCTTTTAAAACACAGGCGGGTAAAATGCTTCTTTGATGTGCTCTATCTCGAAAGCACCGGCATCGCCCACTGCTGTAATGATGTCGAAGCGCACGGGGACGTCAATGCGGAAATGTTTTACGTAAGCATCGGCTGCTATGACAATACGGCGTATTTTCTGCCAGTTGACGGCATCTTGCGGCTTGATGTATTCCGTGTTACTTCGGGTTTTTACTTCTACGATAATCAATCCGTTGTCCTTGGTGGCAACAATGTCCAGTTCCAAACGGTTTTTCCGCCAGTTCCGGTCGCGTATCACATATCCGTTATGTTCCAGATAAGCCGCAACCGCATCTTCTCCGGCTTTTCCCAGAGCATTATGTATTGCCATAGTACAATTTTCTTTCTTTCAGTACAAAAATACGTTTTTTCTGTTTTGTTTTTACAGAAGTAAAGCTAATTTTGCAAAGAAATATGAGAAAGAGAGACAAAACGTGTGCAAAAGCAACACCGGAAGAACCTAAACGCGAGCAGCGCATGGTATGCCTGATGAGCGAAGAAGAGCTGCGGATTGTGGATCGTTATCTAGAGAAGTATAAGATAACGAACAAATCGCGCTGGCTGAGGGAAACCATTCTCATGTTTATCCATAAGAATATGGAAGAAGATTATCCTACACTGTTCGGTGAGCATGACATGCGAAGATAAGAAGTGGTGGAATAGGATATGATGTGCGATGTGGAATGAGATAAACAGCAAGTAGTAAGAATTATGACAGATACGGATTATATGAAGCAGGCGCTTTTGGAAGCGCAAAAAGCAGGTGAGCGGGGTGAAGTGCCCGTTGGTGCCGTTGTTGTTTGCAAAGACCGTATCATTGCCCGTGCCCATAATCTGACTGAAACGCTGACGGATGTCACCGCACATGCCGAAATGCAGGCTATCACTGCCGCCGCTGCTACGCTTGGTGGCAAATATCTGAACGAATGTACTCTTTATGTGACCGTTGAACCGTGCGTGATGTGTGCCGGTGCCATAGCATGGGCACAAATGGGACGGCTGGTATTTGGTGCGGAAGATGAGAAACGGGGATACCAGCGTTATGCACCAAAGGCTTTGCATCCTAAAACTGCAGTAGTGAAAGGAGTACTGGCGGATGAATGCGCTGCATTAATGAAAGACTTTTTTGCTGCAAAACGCAGATAATACTTTTCTGAAAAATTTCGCTATAACAGGTTTGCCTTGTAGTGCGGAATACAAATAAATTATCCTACGGGAGAATTATTGTGTAATGATATGACTCTCTGCAATTGTTATTCTTCTTTGATTTCTTCGAAATCCACATATTCCCCCTCGTCCTGGGAAAACAATTTCTTGTGTCTGCCATGTGCGGTTTCTTCTTTTATCCTTGTTTTAGGTTCTTCGTTGGAAGAAGAGCCGGATTGTTGTCTGCCATTGAAAGAATACCCTCTTCCGGATTGATAATTTCCATTGTCGTTCCGGTAAGTGTTTGATGAGCGGCGGCTACCCAAGCCGAAAATACTCCGGATAACAGTGCCGATGATGCTAAGTCCGATAAGCAGGATGGCGATTATAATGATAAATAAAAATCCTAAAAAATGAAACATGGGCTAATGTCTTTTTATGTGTTCGTTTTCAGCGAACGATAATACAACAACCGTGCCAAGAAAATGTTTACTTACGCTTTCCTGTGAGAAGTGACAGCAAGATGTACCATACAATTACCGCTGCGAAACCGCTGACTTTCAAAAAAACAAGAAGCGGAATACTGATAATCAGGAAACTGAAACTTACTTTGTTGTCTTTCCATGAGAGGCTCTTGAATTTCAATGAGAAAATCGGTATTTCCGATACCAGCAACCACGAAAACAAGCAAAACAATGCTAAGGGATAAAGCGGATTAAAGCTCTCCGAGATAAGTATGGGATGTATTCCCGCCACTAACGACGCCCAAAAAAGGGCATTGGCAGGAACCGGTACGCCGATAAAGGAACTGGTCTGGCGGGTGTCGTTGTTGAACTTAGCCAGACGCAACGCCGAGAATACGGAAATGAGGAATGCTGTGTAAGGCATATAAGGAGCGATGAACTCCATGGATGCCGGATAATGTATTTCTTTAAATAAAGAGAACACTATTAGTGAGGGCGCTACGCCGAAACTTACATCATCCGCCAGCGAATCCAAGTCTTTGCCGATGGGAGAGTGTGCATTCAGCAGACGTGCCATCATGCCGTCGAAAAAATCGAATATGGCACTGAGGATAATGAATGCAAGCGCCAGGTTGTAGTTGGCTTCAAAAGCCATGACGCAGGCGATACACCCGGAGAACAGGTTCAGGCAGGTTAAGGTATTCGGTATGGAGCGGGTAATGCAGTTTGCCATTGTTACTTGAGTTTTGCTATTACGGTCTGGTTGCCGGTAGTCAGTTGTCCGAGTTTAACAAGAACTTCCGTACCCAGCGGAAGGAATACATCCACACGCGAACCGAATTTGATGAAGCCCATATGTTCGTCGATATAACACTCTTCGCCCGGTTCGGCATAAGTTACGATACGGCGTGCCATGGCGCCGGCAATCTGGCGTGCCATGATTTCCACACCTTCGGGGGTTTCGATTACTACAGTGGAACGTTCATTGTCGGTGCTTGCTTTGGGCAACCAGGCCTTCATGAACTTACCGTTCTGGTGAGATACCGACTTCACGGTTCCATCCACCGGATACCAGTTGGCATGTACGTTGACCAGACTCATAAATATGGAAACCATGATACGGCGGTCATGGAAATATTCGGTTTCTTCAACCTCTTCCACTACCACAATCTTTCCGTCAGCTGGGGCAACCACGATTTTTTCAGTATTTTCCTGGCCGAACAAACGTATAGGACAACGGAAGAAGTTCACTAAAATGCCATAAACCACAAGGCTGATAACTGCCACTACATAGAAGGGAATCTTACATTCCAAACCGAAGTAAAGCCCTGCGTTTACGGCGAGTATCAACAATAAACTGCCGGCCAATGTATGTGTTCCTTCACGGTGAATACGTATTTTCTTTAATTTTTTAAGTCGACCCATGTATCTTGTTTTATTCTTTCTAATGCAAATTATCTGCAAAAATAGGCTTATTTTGAAAATCTAACAAGAATTTAGTCATAGAATTACAGATGTTGATAACTTTTTGAGGAATATTTTTGTTAGATGTAGCATAGGTCGTACCTTTATGCTCACTTATAGAAAGGATAAATTTATGCAGGATTTTGTTCATTTGCACGTACACACCCAGTATTCACTTCTTGACGGCCAGGCCAGCGTAAGCCGGCTGGTAGACAAGGCGATGAAGGATGGTATGAAAGGTATAGCCGTTACCGATCATGGCAATATGTTCGGTATCAAGGAATTCACCAACTATGTCAATAAGAAGAACAGCGGTCCGAAAGGGGAGATAAAAGACCTGAAAAAACGGATTGCCGGCATAGAGAGCGGTGAGATAGAATGTGAGGATAAGGAAGCGGAGATAGCGGCTTGCAGAGCAAAAATAACGGAAGCCGAAAATAAACTGTTCAAGCCCATTATCGGTTGTGAGATGTATGTGGCACGCCGTACAATGGACAAGAAAGAGGGCAAGCCCGACCAGAGCGGTTATCACCTGATTGTATTGGCGAAGAATGAAAAAGGTTATCACAATCTTATAAAGCTGGTGTCCCGTGCATGGACTATGGGATACTATATGCGTCCGCGTACCGACCGCAATGAATTGGAGAAGTATCATGAAGGATTGATAGTCTGTTCCGCCTGTATCGGTGGGGAGGTTCCTAAAAAGATTATCAACGACCAGTTGGAAGAAGCGGAAGAAGCCATCCGTTGGTATAAGAATCTTTTTGGGGATGATTATTATCTGGAATTGCAACGTCATAAGGCAACTGTTTCCCGTGCCAATCATGAGGCTTATCCTTTACAGCAAAAAGCCAATGCCAAACTGTTGGAATATGCCAGGAAGTACAATATAAAAGTAATCTGCTCCAATGACGTTCACTTTGTGGACGAGGAGAATGCCGAGGCGCACGACCGCCTTATCTGTTTGAGTACGGGCAAGGATTTGGACGACCCGAGCCGTATGCTTTACACCAAGCAGGAATGGATGAAGACCAAGGCGGAGATGAACGAGCTTTTTGCCGATGTTCCCGAAGCGCTTTCCAATACACTGGAGATTTTGGACAAGGTGGAATATTACTCCATAGACCATGCTCCTATCATGCCTACTTTTGCCATTCCCGAAGATTTCGGAACGGAAGAGGAATACAGGCGGAAATATACGGAAAAAGATTTGTTCGATGAGTTTACGCAGGACGAAAACGGAAATGTCGTTTTGGACGAGGAAGCCGCCAAAGCCAAAATCAAGCGTTTGGGCGGTTACGAAAAACTTTATCGTATTAAATTGGAAGCCGACTATCTTGCCAAACTGGCATTTGACGGTGCCAAACGGCTTTACGGTGACCCGTTGTCGGACGAAGTGAAAGAACGTTTGGTTTTTGAGTTGTACATTATGAAGACGATGGGTTTTCCCGGTTACTTCTTGATTGTACAGGACTTTATCAATGCCGCCCGTACGCAATTGGGTGTTTCGGTGGGGCCGGGACGTGGTTCGGCTGCCGGTTCGGCCGTGGCGTACTGCTTGGGCATAACCAAGATAGACCCTATCCAGTACGACCTGCTGTTTGAGCGATTCCTTAATCCCGACCGTATTTCCTTGCCCGATATCGATGTGGACTTCGACGACGACGGTCGTGGGCGGGTATTGCAATGGGTAACTGAAAAATACGGAGCCGAAAAAGTGGCGCATATCATCACCTATGGTACGATGGCTACAAAATTGGCGATTAAAGATGTAGCCCGTGTCCAAAAACTACCGTTGCCCGAATCGGATCGTTTGACTCGCTTGATTCCCGACCGTTTACCCGAAAAGAACGGGAAAGCCCAGAAAATAAACCTGAAAAATTGCATCGAGAACGTGAAAGAATTGCAGGAGGCTTGCAATTCGAGTAACGAACTATTGGCCAATACGATGAAGTATGCCCAAATGCTCGAAGGAAACGTGCGTAATACCGGCGTTCATGCCTGTGGCGTTATCATCGGGCGTGACGATATAACCGATTGGGTTCCGGTGAGTACGGCCGACGATAAAGAGACCGGAGAGAAAATGCTCGTTACCCAATATGAAGGCAGCGTTATAGAAGATACCGGCTTGATAAAAATGGACTTTTTGGGATTAAAAACACTATCCATTATCAAAGAAGCCGTCGAGAATATTCGCCAAACTCGTCACATAGACCTCGATATCGACTCTATTCCTATCGACGACCCCAAGACGTACGAATTATACAGTGCCGGACGGACGACCGGAACATTCCAGTTCGAGTCCGCCGGTATGCAAAAATATCTGAGGGCACTGCATCCCACGACGTTCGAAGACCTCATCGCCATGAACGCTCTTTATCGTCCGGGACCTATGGAATAC
>OJLA01002184.1_pt1 | contig 11969 bp, 8 predicted proteins | sample 1596611 | NCBI WGS metagenome assembly OJLA01 (sample SAMEA4350168, study PRJEB24818) | metagenome | biome: human; feature: gut; material: faeces | place: Denmark | collected 2013-09
GTCCAGACCTCGCGGAAACTCGAATATCATCTGCAACATTCGCAATATGCCCGACGCCCTCAACCGCCTTTTCCAGAAGATCCGCTGTCTTTCTTCCGCTTTTTTTAATGTCCTCTACATCATCCGCGGGTTTCCTGTTCAGCTTCTTGACAATTTTTTCAACGGAGGCCTTCCGGCTTTTTAATTTCTTGTTTTTTCCCTGTAGCTTGTTCAGTTTCTTCTCTAAACTAGCAATGCTCATTTTCATCACCCATCAAAACCGATTTTGATTTCCGTCTAGTGTTTTGGCATTTTGAGTATCCACTTCCATGTATGCTTGGGAGGCTGCTAACAACTCCTCACCAATGTCATAAAAGGATTGGCTGATATCCGTTAACGTACGTAGTAGCTGCGCTGACTTCTTATCGAACATATTTCGGCTTTTTCCATCCCAATTTACAGTGAGTGATGTGATAGTTTTTCGATAGTTCTCTTTTGTGGTTTCCATAATTTCGGCAATCTTTTGCACTTGCGTAATAATGGCATCCATGTTTCTTGTATCAAGATAAAAATCGGTACTTCCCATGCATTACACCTCCTGCACAGTTTTAACACGTCTGATTTCTTCGCCTTCAAACAAGTATGCATCATCCTCTGCGGAAAGATCTCCCAAATTTCGAATGCTGGAGCTGTACACATCTATCATTTTGATTTCCTTGAGAGAGCCAAAGTAGAGGATTTTTTTATCATCTCTGACTTTGCGGCAGATAGCCGGTGCCGAGGAGCGAATGCTTGTATCGTCAATATCAGTAAGAAGGAACAATATCTTCATTGCGGAATACTTCCTTGCAATTCTATTGAAAAACTCCTCCGTACTGTCATTGTCAGCCATCACGTCCAGCGCACGCTTATTGTTAATCAGGATGATAATCCATGGCTCCGTCCCCAGAGAGTATCCTTTGCTATCCTCCAGTTTATCAAGTCGATCTTCAAGTGTGCCGCAGACATCTTCCAATATATCGCCCAGCGCATCAGGAGAAGTTGCATAGGCTCTGACAAAAGCATCGTCCTTGTATTTCCCTAGCTTGCGATCAAACCCATCTATGATATAAAGTTCAACGGGCCGCTTGAAATAGGACTTGCCAATATTTTCCATTAACGCAGCAACAAAGCGTTCCTTTGCCACGTTGTTTTTCCCTGCCAGCGTCAGCATAAATTGGGAATAGCAGTTCAGCGCTACATAGTTAACGGTGTTGTAATCAACCGCAAAAGGAATCTCATCCCGAACAGGAATATTTGCGCAGTTCTGCGCGAAAAAGTCACTTGTCAGCCGCTCAGGTACTTCCGGAATCTTTCTTGCGCTCATATCGGGATATATTTCGTTCATCTCCTGTACAAAATCCCGAATTGCAGATGAGCGGGCAGCTTCTGTCCCACCGGCAAATGCCATGAAGGTCTGAACTTCATAGATACCTTTATGCACAGCGGTCAGAGCTCGGCCCGGAACGTTGGCTGGCTCCATTCTGCACCGTTCCAGAACATAGGAGTATTCATTGGAATCATTACAGGGAAGCGCAATTCTCGTTCCGATGGAGGTCAGGTATTTGTAGCTGAGCCCTCCGGTCTGTGAACTAGTGATGACAAACGAAATACCATAGGTCAGCCCCTCTCGCAAGAGACGGATCAGCATATCCTCATATTGTTCTCCGAAAGCATCCTTGAAAACTCCCAAATTGTCCACAAAAACCACAATCAGAGCCAGCTGCTCCGTGCAGACTTCCCGATATGCCGCAAAAGAACCAACCCCATTTTTGGAAAAAAGCCGTTTTCTTCGTTCCAGTTCTTCAAAAAGCAACTTAAAGAGATTCTTCAGCTTTTCCTCTTCCATGACGGTGACCACACCACCTGTATGATGCAAGGATTCAAATACCCGAAGCGTCATGGCACCCAGGTCAATCATGTAGAAATTGATATCATCCGGTGTATATGCCCGAGCAAGCTGATGTATTGCGCTTTGAATCAAATTGGTTTTTCCCGTTTGAGCCGTTCCGATTATCAGTGTGTTATCCTTGGCAAGATTGATAGTCGTCACCCCCTGATATTGTTCATCAGGCGCATCGAGAATGCCAAGCCCAATCTCGCCAAACTCTTTGGGGGCAGATGCGTCAGGGCATAACACCATCTCTGGAAGAGGTTCGCAGCATATGGGGGGCAGCTTCTGAATCTCATTTTCCCGACAATATGATGCCAATTTTTCCACCAACACGTCCAATTGAGTCAGATCCCGTTCTACAACGCCCCCGCTGTAGCCAGATTGAAACAGCTCAAACACTTCGTTGTTCCCCACCTGAAGATAGGCTCGGCCCGGTTCCTTGATTTTAAATGCAAGCGCAGATTTGATTACTTCGTTGCTGTCTTCTCTTGTGGCTACCTTCAGGCAGATTTTAAACTTTGAATTGCTCCAAATCTGTTCGTTGACTTGCCCTGCCGGTTTTTGTGTAGCCAATATCAAGTGAATGCCGAGGCTTCGCCCAATGCGCGCAGCACTGATAAGTTCTTTCATGAATTCAGGTTGGTCAGCCTTTAGCTCGGCGAATTCGTCTACTACGATAATCAAGTGAGGCAGGGGAATAGATACTTCCCCATGCTTGTATTTTTCAATATATTTATCAATATTGTTGACATTGGCTTCTGCAAACAGCCTCTGACGCTTCATCAGTTCTGCCTTAATAGACGCAAGGGATCTGTTAACAGCTCTGCCCTCCATATTCGTGATGGAGCCCACTAAGTGAGGCAGCTCCTTGAACTGGTTAGCCATCCCGCCGCCCTTAAAGTCAATGATAACAAACGCAACTTCATGAGGGTGATACCTCATCGCCATGGCCAAAATGTAGCTTTGCAGCAATTCACTCTTGCCAGAGCCAGTGGTGCCGGCCACCAAGCCATGAGGACCGTGTGCCTTTTCATGCAGGTCAAGCAATATCTCTTTGCCATTGCCAACGCCTATGGGGGCAGCCAGAGATTTTGTTGCATCACTTTCTGCCCATAGCAGCCCCGGATTCACCTCAGATGCAGATTGAATCTTCATCATTTCAAAGAAGCTGAATTTCTGAGGAATAGATTTCTTCCACATGCCTTCCTCACAAATGATATGACTCAGACTATCCGCAAACCGCTCGAAGTCATTGGCTTCTGCATTATCAACAATGAATGCCTGTGTAAGAGTTGCGTTTTCACGATGGAACATCTTTCCGCTGCGTCCATCAACCTCAATGATGAGGTTGCATTCCTTGGGAAGCTGTATCATGTTTTCCACAACGAGAAGCACGCCGGCATTGAGCTTTCTGTTCCGGAACAGATACTCCGTGATGGAGTCATTCCTTCCCAGGAATGCCGGTTGCGCAATCACAAATAAATAATACGGAAGCGGCATGGACACCGCACCGAAGTTGCCCTCCTCGTCCATCTCAAGCTTACGAATCTTCATGGCATCCGCAACCGCATTAAACAGCTTTTCTGCGGCAACTCTGTTCGTGGCAACCAAGTGCCCACTGCGGTCATCATCCAGCGTATGGGGCAGCCTCTGTGTCCAATCAAAGTTGTTTCGGTCGTTTTCATCATAGATAAAGACCATCTTGACTTCCCCATAATAATGGTGAGCTGAAATCTGTGCGACTATATTTTTGGTCAGACGAAATGTGTCTGCATTACTCCCAACAACCCCGCAAACCTGATTTTCCAGTATACTGCAGATGATAGGAGCGTTACTGACTGTACAATACTTTTGTTGGATTTCTTCTGGGCGCTTCTTCAATTCATCGTCTTCCAGCGAAATTGCTTCTTTTGGAGCACGGATCTCAAAGGAGGCTGGGATCTTTCCGGTTCCCAACCGCACAGACATAAAATCCGAATCCATTGGTTTCCGATCCCAGAGCTTTCTATCTACGGTTCCAGCCATTTCAAAGCAGGCTGACAAATCGGGATCCGACGCCAAAAGAGCATTCCGTTGTTCCTTTTGTTTTGCTTCAATGGTCGCAACAATTCGATCCAAATGCTCGGTATATTTTTCGAGTCGAACATCCATCTGTGATGAATACCCGCGTTTTTGCTTGCGGTAATTTATAATAGACACGACCAAGCCAATTAGTGTCATTGGCAATGTGTAGAGCATCATTCTGGAGTTTCCGCTTATCGCCGTTGTTGCAATCGCTACGCCAACAGTGCCAATTACAGGCAAAAGCAAGGATGCCAGATTCAACTCCGGTTTTCCAGTCACAGCAGGAGGTGCTTCAATCTCTACCGTACCGGTTGGGACTTCCAGCTTCAGTCTGGGAGAACGAACAAAATCAACATCCGCGCTCAGTACCCGGGCCGGGCTTTGTGCGCTGTGAATCTGTACACCGTCTCCCGCGGAAAGTATCTCCAGCGAGGTTCCGTGAAACACCAGGCTGAACGGACCAATAACAATGCGGTCTGAAGCAGATACCGGACTTTCATTGACACGCGTCTCATTCAAATAAGTACCGTTTGTGCTGCCAGAGTCCTGAATGTAATAGCGGCTTCCTACTTTCTTAATAACAGCATGACGCCCGGACACAAGAGGACTTTGCAGCACAATGTCGTTATCCTGATCCCGCCCAACCGAGATGTCTCTGTCGATTCCAAGGTTCAGCGACTTAACTTGGAGCACGCTATCATCCATACAAATCATAGATACCCGATGTTGCTGACTCAGTACATAGGTGACTGACATCTGCAATGGTCCTTTTTTCAACGTCGCACCCCGCAAAAAGGTGTCACCATTACACACAATCTGCCATCCGTTCTTTTGAGTGGTCAACACAACATGGTTTTTTTTCAAATCAGAATCCGAAAGACAGAAACCGTCATTTTTCCCGCTGCCAATCGAGAATTTTGACTTCCCATCTAATGGTATATCCTTGCAAAAATCATTATAAAAAAGCCTAACTTGCATTCTCATTTCCCTTTCGTTCAGATTATACAAATTTGCAGCTCGTAAATCATTAATTTCAATTATATTGAATAATTGAAATTTGCAAAGAGCAATGTCAGATTAATATACCGGTTAGGTAACGAAATAAACAAAAGCAGGAGTTCCATATTACTTCTATCCCTGCTTAGTGCAACTTGAATGTGCGCGCTTTCACATTTACGACGGGTTGTTCTTTTTTCGCTTGGAGCATTTTGGGCAGCCATGTCCTTTCGTGCGGCTAGCAATACCCGTTTGCCATTCGTACCCACATCGAGAACATTTCCACCATGCTTTTTTACCGCTGCCAGGGAGCAATTGACCAGGATCTAAATCTTTGTTTTGGGAACAATCCCACTCTTCTAATAATTCGGGGTATAGAGTTGCCAAATCATTTACCCCAATCTTTGGCACTCTGCCACTGCAACACGGACACCCTACGCCTTTTTTACGATTGTTAGGACTTGCTTGCCATTCGTGGCCACATTGTGAGCAAAGCCACCAGACTGGCTTAAACCGTCCCGCCGAAATATCATTAGGCGATAGTGTTCCATTTTTGGTGGGATGCCATTCTTTTGCCAAATCGGGCATTGTCTCAGCAAGTGCTCCCACTCGCTTGACCGCTTGTTTTGTAAAAGATTTCCCGCGTTTTTCTTTAGAGCATTCCATACACCCATATCTCCCTGGGCGTGTCATACTGTTTATGCTACATTGCCACTCATGACCGCAGTCCGGACATTTCCACCACACGGCTTGATTCGAACCAACTGTGAACATATTGGGAGTTAATTTTCCATTTTTAGAAAAATCCCAGCATTTCACAACATCGGGCCGAATGTCTGCCAGCGAATTCTTGATTTCGCTCAGATAGCCGAGGATATCAGTTCTATCTCTTCTCAGGTCAACTGTGATAGCGCTGTGATAACTATACGGGTTCTTTCTTGTCCTCATATTTGAATTGCGGTCAATAGAATCCAGAATTGCTCTAATAACTCCTTCCAGCTCAGAGTATTTACGTACTTTGGGAATGTAATAGACGGCATCCGCAACATCTTTCCACTGTAGCCCTGTATCCTCTTTTACTCGGATAAGAGTAATTTGATGCGCCTTACAAATGGCATACTTCTTTTTTTCGCGCTCAAGCTGTTCTGCTGAGTTATGCCAGTTTGCTCCATCGAATTCAATTCCAAGGCGAATAGACGGAATATAGATATCCAGTTCCATGGAATGTTTAAACCCTTCTTTATACCTGTTGATTGCGTCCGGATAAAGGGTTTTTACATAGAAAAAGATGGCCTGTTCAGGAAAAGAAGTTTGGCTTTTGGAATTGCAAATAGGACACTGTGTGTTGTCGCTATTTCTATCGCGAATAGTCGCTGTATACTCATGTCCTAATGGACATAGCCACCACGCCTTTTTCCCACTTCCCGTAGTCACATCATACGGCGTTACATCACCATTCTTTGTGGGGTGCCATTCTTTGGCCAGGCGAGGATTTAAAGTCGCAAGGTCATTAAAGCCTCGTAACACTTTGTGTCCAGAGCAGTATGGACAAGAATAGCCTCGGTTGGCTCGTTTGATAATAAATTGCTCATATGGATGACCTTTTCCACACAACCACCACACCTTTTTGTGGCTTCCCGCCGTTACATCATAAGGAGTTAAATTGTTATTCTTCTCATAGTTCCACTCTTCTGATAATTCGGGATTTGCGGTTGCTAAATCGTTTATACCTCTAATTGCTCTATGTCCAGAGCAATATGGGCAGCCATATCCTCGCTTTGTTCTTTGATTAACTACCATTGAGTAAGTGTGCCCTTCTGGGCATAGCCACCAAACTTCCTTACCTGATCCAGATGAGATGTCCTCAGGCATTAAATCCCCGTTTTTTATGGGATGCCATTCTTTCACTAAATCGGGGTGCAGTGTAGCCAAATCACTCTCGCCTTTTATCAATTTGACCATTGTTACCTCCCATGAGAAAATGCCAGCAACATCAACAACTTCCTGCATCATTATAGCATACTTCATCAATTCTGGAAATGTCCTCAATTGATCATGTCACGCACCCACTTGCGTAGTTTTTGGTGTCATAGGAGCACACTTTCAAAGTAGTTCAAGTCAATGTGCTCATTTTTGGATTCAACTTCCGGATTCGAATTTGAAAGTATCACTTTTTGAATAGGTGGAAAAAACAAAATGACGGAGAACAAAATCTTCGCAACCGATTTCAATTGCACTTTCAAAGTGCTAGATGATTTCCTGTGTTTTCTAAAAGAGCGCAAGGAAAACAGCAGATGTATGGTATTTCCATAATAGAAAGACATTTCCGGCTTTTGCTCTTATCTGCTCCAGTTGTCTTTCTTTAATTCCTCGAAATATGTACAGGTCTGCGGTGCATTCTTTCTAAGGATCTCCATCATTTTCGAATCGTTGCCGTGGATGATGCAGTAGGCAAAGCAGTCTGCAAAGTATTCTCTGGCGTTGGTTTTGGCATAGTCTCGCAGCGGCGCGGCGGCAGCTTCTGCACGAAAGAGCTGTTCATGCTCTGCGGGGAATCCCAGCGTCCAATCGAGGAAATGTCCGAATTCATGGAGCGTCGCGCTGGCCTCCGAGACGTAGATGGTTTTCTGTCTGTAGTTGGTGGCTCCAATGCAGCTCATGTTCAGCTGCTTGCTGAGTTCGCTGATGTAGTCGAAGTCGATACGGTACGTCCAGCCAGCGGTGTTGAAGGTGGCAAGCACCGGCTCTGGCACCTGCCGCAGCGCCAGCAGGTAGTCGTTGATGTTGACGCCTGCCGCGTTTACCAACGTCACCGGTACAGGCGGTTCCTCAATGCGGAAGCTCTGTGTCAGGACAACATGAAGAATGATTGCCGCATCTCCGCGCGTCACGAGCGCATTGGTATCCGCATCATCAGAGCACAGCCCGAGCTCCCGCCCCACGCGCAGGATGTTGTCAGCCGTGCTGAGCGATGCCCCTCCCTCGTAGAGCGTGCTGTCATAGACCGGAACATCCGCGGCGGCAAAAGCACTCTCAACCAGCACGCTGCGACACATCGGTGAGCGCGGCGCGGAGAGTGCGGTTTCGTTCAGCCAGCCCTTCCGGTAGGATTGCTCCACAGCATTCTGCCTCAGTTCGCTCCACGTGCTTCCGTTGGTTTCCACACCATAGGCGCGGCAGAGCATGACAGACCATTGACTGGTTGTCACCGGCGCATCCGGGGATAAGCATCCGTTCCCCGTGCCTTGCGTGGTCTTGTGCTCCGCAAGATACATTACGCTCTCATAGCAGTCCGCAGTTTCCGGTACGTCATCAAAGCCTGCACAGGCAGCAGAAGCGGCTGTGGGCAGGATCAATGCCAGGACAAGAGTGCAGACAGCCAGCGCTGTTCTTCTAACGATCATCTTCATAAGTTCCTCCATATTCTTGTTTTTTCTCTGTCCTGTATCCTCCGGTAGAGTAGGCTCTTCCGGATGCGCCATGGTGACGCTACCCTATGGACAGTATTTTGAAAGGGAAAACGTCACAGTCCCCCCTTGGCGGGAGGCTGTGACGTTTTGTGCTTTGTCAGCCGATATAAATTGCTGGTGAGGCTGCCGTTGGAGCGGCGGCGGTTCTGCTTCTCAATGAGCTTCCTGCGCTCCAGATCTGCCAGTGCCCGCTGGACAGTCCGCGGCGAAAGTCCCAATTCTCGGGCAATGGTTTTGATCCCCGGCCAGCAGACGCCGGAGGCGTCCGCCCGGTCCCGCAGGTAGATATAGACCGCCTTCTCCCGGTGGCTCAGATGCTCCTCGGCGTAAATAAAGTTGAATTGACTCATCTGCCTCCCTCCATGTTATAGGGACTCTTTGTGCAACTCCGATGGATGCTGCGGACGAGTTCGCCCTGGTCTACGTAGGAGATCTTTCGGGCCGCCCGCTCCGGCATTCGATAGCCGTCCGGGTCAAAGGTGATGCCCCAATCCAGGAAGAGACGCAGCTTGGTGCGCATGGGATGAGTTCCCGTTTTCATCACCACAAATTCGCCCTTGGGGATGGATTTCAGTTCATCTGGCGTCATGAGAGCGCGCTCCATCATCTGCAAGGACTGGCTGCTCTCTTTCCCCTGACTGACGGAGCCGGACAGTACCGTCCTGCTGCCGAGGGCAGCGGAGAGGGCATCTGCCGTTTTGCTCTGGGGCGAAAAGCCGCCGAAGATGGTGTCCTGGCAGTTGTCACATATAATTTCCGCACCTTCTTTACCATAGTTCTTCTCTAATTGGGCGAGGCTCTGGATGATGGGTACCAGCGTCAGTCTGCGGGAGCGCCCCGCGCTGAATAGGGGCAGAATGTCAAAGGGCGGCATGGTTCCCAACTCGTCACAAAACAGCACCACGCGGTTTTTGAGCCTGCCGCCGGTTTCATCCGCCACGGAGAACAATTCGCGGGACAGATTTTGGATCATGAGCGACGCGATGAAATTCTTTGCCGGATCTTCTTCCGGTAAAATCAGAAAGATGGCGCACTTCTCCGCGGCGAACATCTCCGCGTTGATGGGGCTGTCGTAGCAGATGACCTGCTCCAACTCCGTGTCCAGAAAGGCGTTCAGACGGGAGAGAACGGTGGACATGACCGAGGCCATCGCCTGATCCGCCGCCGTCAGCGCCGCGCCCGCCAGCCACCGCGCCTTATGCTCCAGCGGCAGAATGTCCACCAGCAGTTGAAAGCCGTTCCTGCCCCGTGAGCTTGGCATCGCCAGCAGATCCTGCACCAGCTTGAAGGCCGACACGATATGCCGCTTTTCCGGCTCTCCGTCCTTTGGCGGCACGAATTCCGCCAGCAGCAGCACAACGGCCGTCAGCAATCCCTCGGCGCTGTCATAGAAGTAGGCGTTATCACCGTATTGGGAGGCGTCACCGTCCGGGCTGATAATTGTCTTGGCGAGGATCTTGGCGTACTTCTCCGCCTTGGCCCGCGCAGCCAAATTGGTCGGATCTGCTCTCGCAATATCCATGTAGTGATTCATCAGCGTCAGGAAGTTGAAGCCATCCGAGCGGGTGGGATTCCGCAGGTCGATGACGGATACCCGGTAGCCATAGTACCGGGAGGCGATGGCACCGTAGTTCCGCGCCAGATCCCCCTTGGTATCCAACGCCAGATAGCTCATGCCGCAGGCGCAGGCGTATTCCAGATTGGGGTACAAGAAAAACGCCGTCTTGCCCACGCCGGAGGCGCCGATCATCAGACAGTGGATGTCGTCGCTGTCCACCAGCGCCCGGATATCCCTCTGCTCCTCGATCATCTTTTTGATTTTTGAGAACACCTTTGATTTTTCCTTCGGTTTCCGTTTCTGCTTTCCCGCCACAGGACGGCGCAGCTTTTCCAGCAGCTTGCGGGAGGTCTTCAGCAGAATTCCCGCCTTGCTTTTACGCTTGCCGCCGCCCACGCTGCCGAGGATAAGCCCCTGCTCCGTGGGCAGCTCCTTCCCCTTGCGCCAGCGGCGGGGGCGGAAGGGTACGGTGTGATAGGTCTTGCTGATCTCCTTGGGCGTCGCCCACCGCGCCGTGCCGTGCTGACCGTCGCCCACCGTCTTGCTCTTGATGTTGTTGAGGGAGTAGCTCTTGGAGAGGAAGGATGCCATGAGCAAAAACACCAGCAGAGCGCCGCAGAGGGCGAGGAAGATCCATGTATCCCCGTTCATGGTTAGTTCTCCTTTCTCTCAAATTTGGCGCACAGATCGTCGTTCCAGTCCTTGCGTACCGGACAGAGCCGCTCCACCTCCAAGCCCATGTCCTCCAACGTATCCGTCATGCGGTCGCAGGCGTCATTGCCCGCGTCATCGTTGTCGAGGCAGAGGTACACCGTGTCCAGCTTGGGGTTCTGCCGCAGCCGTTCCAGCACCGGCTGGATGGATGTCCCGCAGCAGGCGACGTAGCTGTGCTCCTGCCAGCCGTATGGGTAGAGGGTGATGTGGGACAGGAGATCGATGGGCGCCTCGAACACATAGAGGGACTTGTCCGTGCCGTCCTTATGAAAGCAGTGTTCGCTGGCGCTGCTCTCAATGTTCATGCGGAACACCCGTCCCTCACTGTTGGTGCTGCGGATGTGGGCGTGCTTTGCCTCGCCGCTGCCATCCAGCCCCACGAAAACGCAGTTGTGGTGCTTGTCCTCGTAGAGCAGCTTTTCATGTACGAAATAGGAGATGACCTCCCGGTCGATGTGGCGCTGACGCATGAGGTAGGCATACATACGCCGCATGGTCCCGTAAGGCTCCGGCAGCGCGAAGGGCTTCGGAGCCTCCTTTGCGGGCTTTGCCTGCTCATACGATTTTCCATTCTTTCTGCCCAGCAAAAGCAAAACCGCCTCCTGGTAAGGGAGGCGGTAATAACGCTGGACAAAGCTGACGGCATAGCCGCCCTCGCGCTTGGAGTGGTCGAACCACTTGTTGCCCCGGACGGTGATGCTGGGATCGTTGGGCGTACGGAATTCCCGGCCGGAGCGCACAGGTCGCTCCCCCTGGGCACGCAGCAGAGACACGAGATCCGTGTTCTGCGCCCGCGCTTTTTCCTCCGGCGTGAAATAAATATATTTGCTCATGATGTGTCCTTTCAAAATTCTGCTTTGCGCTATCTGAACATTTGTTCCTCATGGTCATCCGGCTTGTGCCCCATCGCCAGCCGCTTGCGCTGCAATTCCTGACGGCGCTTGCGGTCGATCTGCAAGCCGCGGTGGATCTGGTCGATCTTGCTGTTGTCCTCAAAAATTCCGCTCATGTGATGCAGCATCCGCACAACGGTTTCGCCCACCGTGGGGGCACGGTACTCTGCTCCTGCCGGTGCGGTTTGCCCTGCTTGACCGGATGGCTGTGAGCGCGTCGGAGTCATTTCGCCCACGGGCGGCGCGGTATCTTTGGAGGCGGCAGCGTCAGCGGAGCCGGGATCTTCTGTTGTGGCGCTGGCCGCACGGTCAGATTTGGTCTGCGCCAATGCGAGAGATGCCGTGACCTCAGAGTTCTTTGG
>OJLA01002191.1_pt1 | contig 11945 bp, 18 predicted proteins | sample 1596611 | NCBI WGS metagenome assembly OJLA01 (sample SAMEA4350168, study PRJEB24818) | metagenome | biome: human; feature: gut; material: faeces | place: Denmark | collected 2013-09
CCCCGGAATATTACAACCATTGACGGGAACGGCGCACTTTGAGACGCCCCCCCCCAAAAAACTTCAACCGCCCCGGAACGAACCTGATTTCCGATCTATGTAGAATAAAATCGTGAAAATATCGCGTGTCAGTCCGCGCCGGAATCAGCATAACGACGATCGTTCCGTCCTTTGTCCCCTCTCTGTATGCCTTTTCTACCCATGCCGCGATCGCGCGACCATACGGCGGATTGCAGAACACGCGTCGCCCGCTCCAATCCTGAAGAAGTCCGTCCTGTTCTTTCGTGAAATATTCCGGCGTCTTGTGGTTCGATTCGTCCGCGCATGGATCCAGATCGAAATGAAATTCCCGATCCAGTTCCGCGAAAAAGTCCGGCGGCGTCGCCCACTGATCCGTTTTACTGCTGAATAGTGCTTTGTTTATCATGGTTTGATTCCTCGCTTTCTGCCTGTTCTCTTTTCTTTATCAGATATCGAACCGTCGTCCTGGCGTTTCCCTCACTGTCATAGACCGTTCGCGGCTTTTGGATCAGGTATTGATCCGGGCGTTCGTCAAAATACCAGTTCAGGATCCGCAGGGCGTCCTCTGCCGTCGCCCGATCGACTGATAATCCGATTTCTAACGGCTTCCCGTTCCCCTGTTCGCTCATGTTCCCCCCCCCCGCCTTTTAATAATCATCCTCGATCTGTTCGTCTGATTCGTCGTAATACTCCCCGTCGTAGCCTTTCGCCATAAGTTTCAGGTAACATTCCCAACACACAAGCCGGAACGGGATTCCGTGACAGTCTTTCGTGAAATTCATTTCCGACCGTTCTACCTCTCTTTCACATACCGGACAGATCCGGGCGTCCTTTTCCTCATTCATGCGCCGCCCCTCCCCGTCTTTCCTGCAGTCTCTGATCCAACCGCGCGACCTTTTCCCGGAATCTTTGTTCTACTTCCCCGGCGTTCTGGAATATGATTTCCATTTGTGCAAGCATGATTTTGACATCTGCCATTTCCTCGGCGATATTGTGATCGCGCCCCCTGCGTTCATTCAGAATAGCCTTTGTCAATTCTGCCATTTCCTCGATCATCATGTCTGTTTGCGCTTCCTTGCCCCACCAATAGACGGCGGGCTTGAAAATCTCGCTTTCCGGCGTCTGTTGTTCCTCTCTCTGTTCTTTCTGAACTCTTGCGTATTCCTGAAATATCTTGTTTACAACGCAATCTTCGCAGTTCATTTCCTCCCCGTTTGCTTCCGCTCCGTCAAAACAATGCCCGCAACCGATAAAGTCGTCCGCTCCCCCGAAACGGTCTATTGTGCATAGTGCCGCCGGAACCTGTTCCTGCAGGAACTCTATCATTTTTACCGACAATTTTTCTTTGTCCTGCTGCCCGCTGACGCTTTCAAAATGCCCGTCCGTCGAATAATTCCAGTCAATCGAATCATCGTCGTAAATGCCAACGCCGTGTGCGTTGAGCGTCCATCCTGACGCCCGGTTCCGCATGATAAAAACGTCGCTTTCGTCTGTCGCTGCGATACAATCGAAAATTCCGCCGCCCTGATTTCTATAGCCTGTTCCCGGCTGTGGTGTGAATGGTTTTCTGTTCATTGTGGTTTGATCCTCCTTTTTCTTGTTTTCCCGTTCCTGCTGCCGTGGTATAATCCCGGTATAGAAAGGGGGTGTTATCTATGCCTGAATTTGATCCGAAACTCGGAAATATAGCCGATGTTTTCAAGTTGAATACAGAAAAACGTGTTGACTGGTCTGCCCTTGATCCAGATATGCAAGTCGCTTTTTCCGTATTGCGTGAAGAACTTTTCGACGCGCTCCGGCTTCTTGAAAATGCTATAATCTCTAAGTGACGCGGACGCCCCGGTTTAATTTCTCCGGGGTGGTTCCTGTTTGTACGGCGTCCCCTGCTGCCTGATTCCGTTTTGTACTTTGTTTTTTATCATGTTTGGCAGATTAAGAACTTCCTCCAGTGTCAACCCGGCGTCCTCCGCTCTTTTCAGTGTTTCATCCGCGAACTGTGCTGTGAATTTCATTGATTCCTCTAAAGTCCTTATTTGTCCCATTCCTCTTCGCTCCTCTCGTTTGTGTGCTTAATATATTAAGCATTTACGTGTGAAAATAAGTCGTTAATAGATACATTTAATACTGCCGCAATTTTGAAAAGTGTCTTTGTTGTCGTCGTTTTCGTTCTCCCTGTTTCCAGTCCGCAAATAATAGAGCGCGAAACTCCGCTTTTTTTTGCCAGTTCGTCCTGCGTCAGTCTTTTTCCCTCTCTGATTTCTTTTCCGATGTATTCCATTTTGATCTCCTTTCTTTGCGTTTTGTGTTATGCTTAACATTTTAATCACTACTGTTTAATATGTCAAGCGTAAAAATAAATATTGTTTAATTTGTTAATCTGTTGTATAATATGTTAATCAAACAAGGAAAGGGGGTTGTGCAATGAAAATAGGTGAAATTATAAAAAAGTACCGCGAAGAACACGGTTATTCATTACGCGAATTTTCCAGAATATCCGGCGTCAGCAATTCTTATTTATCCATGTTGGAATCAGGGCGTCATCCTCGAACCGGACGTCCAATCGTTCCGACACTCACAAAGATAAATCAAATTGCCGACGCTATGGGTATAGGCGTTGACGACCTTATCAATGTAATGGACGACACGCCCGTTCGTTTTGATAGCGACGAAGAATCGTGTTCCTTCCGGCTTTCTCCACTTGAAAAAGATATCATTCTTCGTTTTCGCTTATTATCTGACGGCGAACGAAATATGTTTCTTCGCTCTCTTGGAATTGATGATACATATTAAGTGAATGTTTCAAGAAAGGAATCAAACCATGAACAAACAGAAAACAGTTGCACTATATACCCGCGTTTCGACCGGGTATCAGATCGACAAGGATTCCCTGCCGTTCCAGAAAAAAGAATTGACGTCGTACTGTAAGCATATTCTACACGCTGAAAAGACGGAACTGTTTGAGGACGCGGGGAAGTCCGGCAAAAATACCGACCGCCCGGCGTTCCTCCGCATGATGAAAAAGATCCGCGCCGGGGAAATATCCCACGTCGTCGTTTATAAGATCGACCGTATTTCCCGGAATCTGGTTGATTTTTCCGTGATGTATGACGAATTCAAAAAATACCGCGTGACATTTATATCACTGAATGAACAGTTTGACACTTCGTCCGCAATCGGCGAAGCTGTCCTGAAAATTATTCTTGTTTTTGCAGAACTGGAACGGAAACTGACGTCTGAACGCGTCACGGGCGTTATGATTGACCGCGCCATGTCCGGGAAATGGAACGGGGCGCGTATGCCGTTCGGGTGGAAATGGAATCCTGAAACAGAATTCCCGGAACACGATCCCGTCGAAAAGGAAAAGGCGCGAACCCTCTATCGCGTATATGACGAAACACATTCGACGGCAAAAGTCCGCGATTTTTGTTATGACAACGATATCCAGACGAAGCGGGGCGGAAAATGGACTACAACAACGATCCTGAACTTCTTAAAAAATCCCATGAATAAAGGCGATTATAGATATAATTATCGCGGATCCGCGCGGGGGACAAAAAAGCCAGAAAACGAAGTCGTCTATCTGCCGGGCGTGTTTCCTCCGCTTGTGGATCCTGAACTTTGGGATCGTGTGAACGCTGTCATAAAAGAAAACGGCGCAAGGGCGCAGACTTCCGCTAATCCACATATTAAAAAGCATATTCACGTTTTCGCGGGCGGAATCCTGAAATGCGCTGACTGTGGCGCGTCGTTTCAAGTTTCCCGTCTTGATAAAAAGCGTCAGAACGGTTTTCAGCCGTCATTATATGTTTGTACGTCCCGGCGCACATATCGCGCTTGTGACGCGCCGGGCGCGTCTGACGTCATCGTCGGGGCGTTCTTTTTTAATTATGTTCGGAATCTGGTTCAGGCGACGAAAAGCCGTTCCAAAATAGGCAGCCCTGCCGATCTGGAACGGATATTGTTATCCGGGGACGAATTTTCGCGGATCCGATACATTGATCCGTCCGATCTGGATATTGTTTATCAGGCAATCCGGGGAACGATCGCGCCCGGCTCCGGCGTGACATACATTCCCACGCCGCCTGAATCTGGAAAAAAGGACGCGCCGGAACTGTCAGGACTTCGGACGGAAGCCGCCAGACTGTCCCGCGCCCTTGACCGACTGAAAAAAGCGTATCTTTTCGACGACGACGCCATGTCCGAAGCCGAATATCTTTCCACCCGCTCCGACCTCACGGAACAGTTGACGCGGATCAATAACAAGATCGCTGACACCCTTACCGATGAATCGTATCAGGCAGCGGCGGAACTGTCGTTTGTCAATTCTGCTTCATCGTTTCTTTTGTCCTACCGTCTACAGGGCGCGGAACATATCGTCTATTCAGATTTCGCCGCGTCCGTTGACCGCTCCGTCCTGAAAAATTTCGTCAATATGATTGTGGATCATATTACAATAAAGGGCGGGGATCCTGTGGAAATCGTATTCAAAAACGGACTTCGGAACCGCTTTGTCTATCGGGACGACGCCGACGCATAGAACGCCCCGTCCTGCCCGTTTCTTCCCTCTGCCCTTATATTTCTACCCTAAAGAAAAAAGCCGCTTAAACGCGGCTTTTACAATCTCGTTTTCGGTATTCATTTGACAGCCGAACGTCGTGACATGAAAGGTCAGCGGACTGCCTTTTTTTGCAGAGAGCTGTTCCACATAATTTTTAGCAATGTCCATAAAGTAATACTGACGCTCCGGCTCGCTCTGCGGGATCTGCTTTTTATCGATTATTTCAATGTCTATTTTCTTTTTCATCTTCATCCTTACCATCTACGGACGTGTCTGCCCGTTTCCATATATAATATATTTTGTGCTGGTCAGCGCATCCAGTCCCATCGGTCCTCTTGCGTGAAGCTTCTGGGTACTGATGCCGATCTCCGCGCCAAATCCAAATTCAAATCCGTCTGAAAAACGCGTCGATGCGTTGACATAGACGCAGGCAGCATCGATCTCATCCAGGAACCGCTGCGCGTTCGTGTAGTTTTCTGTGATGATTGCCTCCGAATGCCCGGTATTGTAGCGGTTGATGTGTGCGATCGCCTCGTCGAGGGACGACACCGTCTTCACGGAGATCATATAATCGAGATACTCCCTGCCCCAGTCTTCCTCCGTCGCCGCCGACAACAGTTCCTTTTTCAGGTCTCCGCCATTTGCCGCCTCCCGGCGCTCTGCCGCTGCAAGACTTTTCTCATCCGCATGAATAACAACATCCTTCTGCTGCAGTGCCGCCGCAAGCTTTGGCATAAATGCATCCACGATTTTCTCATGGATCACGAGTGATTCACAGGCATTGCACACACCGATCCGCTGGGTCTTTGCGTTTAAGATAATACGGATTGCCATATCGAAATCCGCACTCTCATCCACATAGATATGACAGTTGCCGGTTCCCGTCTCAATCACAGGAATCGTCGCCTGATTGACGACGGCGCGGATCAGCCCTGCTCCTCCGCGCGGAATCAGCACATCCACATATTCGTTCATCTTCATGAACGCAGCCGCCGTCTCCCGGCTTGTATCTTCAATCAGCGACACTGCCGCACGCGGAATGCCATGTGTCTCCAAAACTTCCTGCAGAACCGAAACAATGACGATATTGGACGAAATGGCGTCACTGCCGCCTTTTAAGATCACTGCGTTGCCCGTCTTAAAACACAGCGCAAACGCATCCACCGTCACATTCGGTCTCGCCTCATAGATCATGCCGACCACACCGAGCGGGACGCGCTTTTTACCGATCATAAGACCGTTCGGGCGCTTCTTCATGGAAAGGACTTCGCCGATCGGATCAGCAAGGTCTGCAACCTGCCGCAGCCCCTCCGCCATCTGCTCCATCCGGGATGGGTTGAGCATCAGACGGTCCAGCAGTCCCTCGGGCATATGATTCTCTCTGCCGCGGGCGAGATCCTTCTCATTCTCGCGGATAATCTCTTCGGTATGTGCCACAATTGCCTCTGCCGCTGCACGCAGCACCTCGTTCTTCGTATTCGTGTCCAGATTGCCGATCTGTCTGCTCACTTCTTTTGCGCTCTTACAAAGTTCTGTCAGTTCCATATCCTTTCCATCCTTTCTGTCAGATCCGATATTCCCGCTCCTCCGTATAAATCCGATGCATCCGCACGTCGGTGGGAAGCACCGCAAGCTGTTCCTCGATCTGCCCTTCAAACGCTACCGCCATGAGGGACAGCTTCGGAAACCTTGCAAAATAGCGGTCATAATAACCGCCGCCATACCCGTACCGGTTCCCCTTACGGTCAAAGACCAGTCCGGGCACCAGCACCACCGCATCCTCTTCCCCGATCCGTTTGCAGCTCTCATCCGGCTCCATCACATGAAAGGCGCCCTCCCGCACCCTGGAAAGCTCTCTGATCCGGTAAAACTCCATCCGATGTGTGTCCTGCATTCTCTTCTCCCGGCCGCAGTCCCGCTGCAACCGCTCTTTTGATGTAACCGGAAGCGCCACCGTCTTGCCGTCCGAAAGTGCCTGTGCCAGAAACGGCAGACAGTCAGCCTCCGCGCCGAGCGGATAATAGCCGTAGATGACAGCGCTGTTATGATACCAGTCAGATGCCGCCAGTCTCTCACAGATCTTTCTGCTCTTTTCCTGCACTTCCTCCTGCGGCAGTTCCATCCGCCATGCTTTGTGCCGCGCCCTTATCTGCTGACGCGCCTTCTCCTGTGTCAGCGCTGCGTCAGGAAAGTCCTGTCTTTTTTCCATACTTATCTCCAAGGTTCTCCACGGAACCGTCCGGATTCACCATATCGATATTGTTAAGCTGCGCCGCCAGATTTTTCTTCACATCCGCAACATACTGCTTGCGCAGCAGCGCCTGCTCCTTTTTTTCTTCCTCCGTCAACCCTTCCGCCTTCGCCTTGCGGTATAACGCATTGATTCTGTCAATCTGTTCCTGGTTCATAGTGCTCCTTTTCCTGTATTCTTAACCGATCGTCTCCAAAATAAAATCTTCAATCCGGAAAGATTCTTTCTTCTTTGCCTGAAAAATGGTTCCCTTAAAGGAATCATCAAATATATGATGCAGAATGCAGACATCCCTGCCGTTCGCAATAATCATGTCTGTTCCCGAGAGCGTTGCAATCTTTGCGGCTGTCAGTTTGGTCGCCATGCCGCCGGTTCCAACATCACTGCCGGTCGAACTTTTCGCCATGCCGTAGATCGACGCATCCATCTCCTCCACCACTTCAATGAGCTTTGCATCCGGATTCTTGTGCGGATCGTCGGTAAAAAGCCCGTCGATATCCGAGAGCAGGATCAAAAGATCCGCCCCGATCAGAGAAGCCACGATTGCCGAGAGCGTGTCGTTGTCGCCAAACTGCATCTCATAAGTAGAAACCGTATCATTTTCATTCACAATCGGGATTGCGCCAAGACGGAACAATTCATCGAACGTATTCTTCGCATTCTCTCTCGAGACAGGGTTCACCATCGTGTTCTTCGTCATCAGCACCTGCCCTGCCACCTGATTGTATTCCGCAAAAAGCCGCTGATAGATCATCATCAGCCGCGCCTGGCCGACCGCTGCGCATGCCTGCTTTGTCGAAATGTCCTTCGGCCGCTCATCCATGCCGAGCGTCTGTCTGCCCACGGCAATCGCGCCGGAGCTTACCAGGCACACATCCATCCCGCGGTTCCGCAGATTGCAGAGTTCTCTTACCAGATGCTCCAGCTTGGTAAAATTCAGATTGCCCGTCTCCCCGTAATTCAGTGAGGAAGATCCGATCTTGACTACAACTCTCTTTTTCTCATTAAAATGAAAATGCTTTTGTTCCATCTGTCTAACGTCCCCTTTATATGTAACATTTTCCAATCATTCATCCCAAATGGGCATAGAGTCTCATACTGTATTACTCTATCATATCTTCATCAAAATGGCAAATTGATGTTTTCACATTGTATGAACAGAAAGTTTATGGTACATTGGATGGGAAACATCAGAAATGGAGATTTTTATGATGAGAAAAAAGAAGGTACTCTCCTGTCTTCTGGTTCCCCTGCTCTCTGCAAATCTGCTGCTCTCCGGCTGCAGCCGCACGGCGGACGAACCGGTTACCAAGTCAGGATTTTATTTTAACACCGTCATCTCGGTCTCGATCTATGAAAAAGGGAGCGAGGAACTGCTCGATGACTGTTTTGCCCTTGCGAAAAAGTACGAGGGATATTTTTCCAATACGATTCCGGACAGCGATATTTCCAAAATCAACGATGCAGGTGGCGCTCCCGTGACAGTACACGACGAAACGATCGAACTTCTTAAAACCGGCATCGCATATGGCGACTTAAGCGGCGGCAAATTCGACATCACCATCGGCCGGCTTTCCGATCTGTGGGACATCTCAACCAAAGCGCTGCTTGATCAGACCGATACCTCCATGATCCCCTCCGACGCGGACATTCAGACGGCTCTTGCCACAGTGGATTACCGGGAGATTCAGATTGACGGCAACACAGTGACTCTGCAAAATCCCGATGCCAGGATTGATCTGGGCGGCATCGCCAAAGGCTATATCGCGGATCAGATGAAAGCCTACCTGAACCAGAAGGGAATTACTTCCGGTTACATCAATCTCGGCGGGAATGTGCTTGCGCTCGGCGCGAAGACGGACGGTTCGGCATACACCATCGGCATACAGCGTCCGTTCGGTGAGGAAAACGAAGCGATTGCCTCCGTCTCCATCACCGATCAGACCGTCGTATCCTCCGGCGTCTACGAACGCTATTTTGAAGTAGATGGGACGCGTTATCACCATATCCTTGACACCGCGACCGGTTACCCTTACGATAACGGGCTCCTTGAGGTCACGATCATCACCGGTGCATCGGTGGACGGCGACGGTCTCTCCACCACCTGTTTCTCCCTCGGGCTGGAAGACGGTATGGCGCTCGTTGAAAGCCTTGATGCTACGGAAGCTATTTTCATCACAGACGACTATGAAGTACACACCAGCTCCGGCATGGGCACCGTCATTCCCTATGAGATTCTGGAAGATTAAACAACAAAACAGGCGTGAAGAATTCGTACTTATTACCGCGAATTCTTCACGCCTGTTTTTATTTCACACTTTCATTCCAAGAAACGATTCTTACAGGATGATTTTCGGAGAAAATGATTCTTACAAAATAATTTTCTTTGGACACTTCTGTGCACAGATACCGCATCCGACACACTTCTCCTGATCAATGTATGCCACGTTGTCAATGACATGAACTGCATCCTTCGGGCAGTTCTTCTCACACAGATGACATCCGATACATCCTACGGAACATGCCTTCATGACATCCTTGCCCTTATCCTTGGAGCTGCACTGTACAATGTGCTTTGCCTTGTAAGGAACAAGCTCGATCAGATGCTTCGGACATGCAGCAACACATTTTCCACATGCCTTACATACTTCCTTGTCAACCTGCGCAATGCCGTCCACGATATGAATCGCATCAAACGGACAAGCCTTTACACAGCTGCCGTATCCAAGGCATCCGTAATTACAGGACTTCGGTCCGCCGTTCGGCACGAATGCCATGGCTGCACAGTCCTCGTTGCCGGTATACTCGTAATCGCGTCCTGCCTTCTCACAGGTTCCCGCACACTTTACAAATGCTACCTTGCGCTCGCCTTCCTCGGCTGCCACACCCATGATCTCACCGATCTTGGCTGCTACCGGCGCGCCGCCGACCGGACACTGATTGACCGGAGCCTCGCCCTTTGCGATTGCTGCTGCCAGACCGGAACAACCGGCATAACCACAGCCACCACAGTTATTTCCCGGAAGCACACCTAAGATTGCTTCCTCTTTTTCATCTACCTCTACCTTGAACTTTTCTCCGGAAATACCAAGGAAAAATCCAATCAAGATACCTACGCCGCCCACGATTAAGGCTGCAAATAAAATTGCTGTAACGTTCATCTTCTTTTTCCTCCTAAATCATTCCTGAGAATCCCATGAATGCGATTGACATCAGACATGCGGAAATCAATACGATTGCAGTACCCTGAAACGGCTTCGGGATATCATTGTACTCGATCTTCTCACGCACACCTGCCATTAAAACGATCGCAATCAGGAAACCAAATGCGGTTGCAAAACCGTTTACCACGCTCTCCAAAATACCGTATTCCTTGGTAACATTCGTCAGTGCAACACCGAGAACGGCACAGTTTGTCGTAATCAGCGGAAGGTATACACCAAGGCTCTGGTATAATGCCGGCATGGACTTCTTCAAGAACATCTCAACGAACTGTACCAGTGCAGCGATTACAAGAATAAACACGATCGTCTGCAGGTAGGTAAGGTCAATGCCCTTGCTCATCAGATAGCTGTTGGCAAGGATATATTTGTAGATCAGCGCTGTCACGAACGAAGAGATCGTGATAACGAATACAACTGCGCCACCCATTCCGGCAGCGGTCTCTGTTTTCTTGGAAACGCCTAAAAACGGACAGATACCAAGGAACTGACTTAATACAACGTTATTGACAATGGCAGAGCCGATTGCAATTAAAAGTAATGTTTTCATCCGTATCTATCCTCCTATTCTGCTTTTTCTGCCGGAGCTTCCGCTGCCGGTTTCTTACCGGTGCATGCAGCAGACATACCGCATCCTGCACAGTCTCCGGTGATACATCCGGACGGCTCGGCAAGCGGCTTGCCCTTGGCTGCCATCTTCTCACGGACGATCTTCATCACAGCTACCAGACATGCCAGTACGAGGAATGCTCCCGGTGCCATAACAAAGATGGTGATCGGTGTGAACCAGCTTAAGGACAGAATCTGGAAACCAAAGATCTGACCTGCGCCCAGAAGCTCACGGAACAGTCCGATCAGGGTAAGACCCATCGTAAATCCAAGTCCCATACCAAGTCCATCGAAAAGAGACGGAACTACCGGATTCTTGGAAGCATAGCTCTCAGCACGGCCGAGGATAATACAGTTTACAACGATTAACGGGATGTACACACCCAGCGACTCGGAGAGGCTCGGAGTATACGCCTGCATGATAAACTGCACCACTGTTACCAGCGATGCAACGATAACAATGTATGCCGGCATACGCACGCCGTCCGGAATCACCTTACGGAATGCGGAAATCAGCATATTGGAAAGTACCAGTACCACTGTTGTGGAAAGTCCCATGCCAAGTCCGTTGATTGCGGAGGATGTGACAGCAAGTGTCGGACACATACCAAGCATCAGAACGAAAGTAGGATTTTCCTTAATGAGTCCATTATATAAACGTTCTACATTCTTGTTCATTGATTAGTTACCTCCTTCTAATACGCTGTGGAAGTATGTAAGGCAGGCATTCACACCGTTCGCCATCGCCTTGGAAGTAATGGTGGAACCGGAAATTGCCTCGATCTCATTGTCCGCAGACGGTGTCGACTTCACAACCGTAAAGGAGTCTACGTTCTTGCCCTCAAACTGGCTGTAGAACGGCTCTTCCTGTGCTTTCATACCAAGTCCCGGTGTCTCGGAAATACTTGTGATGGAATAACCGTTGACCGTACCGTCATTCTGGATGCCGACAGAGAATGTAATGCTGCCCTGGCTTCCGTCCTTCGCCGTTACGGTAAGCACATAGCCGAGCGGATTGCCGGAAGCGTCAAGTGCTGTGTTGACAGCCTCGATATCGTCAGAATATCCATTCTGCGCCATAAGATCTTCCGCTGCAGCGGTGTCGAAATCAGCGTACTCCTCAAAGGAATCCGCATCCTCAAATACCTGCTTGTAAGCGGACTGTGTCTTCTCATAATTTACCTGGTCGATCGGGCCTTTGGTAATGCCGTAGACCACGCCGAGGATCAGACCTAATACAACAGTAAAAGCAAATAAAACCAATGCGTCATGTACAATCTTCTTG
>OJLA01002203.1_pt1 | contig 11886 bp, 8 predicted proteins | sample 1596611 | NCBI WGS metagenome assembly OJLA01 (sample SAMEA4350168, study PRJEB24818) | metagenome | biome: human; feature: gut; material: faeces | place: Denmark | collected 2013-09
TTCTCGTAGACGTTCTCAAAGGATTTCTGCCGACATTTGCCGCCGGTCTTGCGGTTTCCGATCTGGCGGCTATTCTCTGCGCGACAGCGGCTCTTTTGGGGCATATGTGGCCGGTCTGTTTTAGATTTCAGGGCGGAAAAGGGGTCGCTACCGGATTCGGCGCGGCGCTGGCCATCGACTGGAAGGTGGGGCTTCTCGCGCTGCTCTTCGCGGTGCTCGGCGTACTTCTGACGAAACGAATGTCCTGCGGATCGATATTCGCTGAGGTATCTTTTCCTGTATTTACATATATATTTGTCTCAGCGGCTCCCGGAGCGATGGGATGGGAATATATCTGGGCGGTATGCATGGCTACAATGTCAGTCGTTGGTTAATCTCACAAGTAGGAGTACCTGGTGTATGGATGATCCTGTTGATAACTGCTATCTGTTTCTTTATATATATAAGTGCGCGTACTGTTATTTGGTTGCGTAAACTTTTTGCGTTGAGCTTCCTAAAACGCGAAAAGAAAGAGAAGGAAGAAGTCATCCCGGAAGGGGAAGGCGATCAGGAATTCACGACTTCCCAACCGCAGGAAGTGGAGTTCAATTTGAAACGGACGTATAAACAGACACCTCCTCCGGCACCTGTAATGGATATACAGGCGGAAGAACCCCAAGAAGAATTTCCGGTGAGTGAACCGGAAACGGACGATATATCCTCCGCTTCATCCGATGAGAGTGAAGGGGTAACCATGGTGTTCGAACCAACCGTTTCCAATGTTGTTCCTCCTTTGGGGGGAGAGTCTTCGGAGGATGAAGAACCCGGTTTTGAAGTGGAGTCTGCCGCTTCGGAAGAAGAATATCAGGGACCGGAACAGGAACCTTATAATCCGATGAAGGATCTGGAAAACTATCGTTTCCCGACAATCGATCTGATGAAGCATTTTGAGAATGACGATCCGACGATTGATATGGACGAACAGAATGCGAATAAAGACCGTATCATTAATACTTTGCGCAGCTTTGGTATTGAAATCAGTACGATCAAGGCAACGGTAGGGCCTACGGTGACTCTGTATGAAATTACCCCCGAACAAGGAGTACGTATTTCGAAGATTCGTGGTTTGGAAGATGATATCGCATTGAGTCTGTCGGCAGATGGCATTCGTATCATTGCTCCGATACCGGGTAAGGGAACCATCGGTATTGAAGTACCGAACAAGAATCCGAAGATTGTATCCGGTCAAAGCGTGATCGGAAGCAAGAAGTTTCAGGAATCCAAGTTCGATTTGCCGATTGTACTGGGTAAGACGATTACAAACGAAGTCTTTATGTTCGACCTTTGCAAGATGCCGCATGTATTGGTGGCAGGTGCTACCGGTCAGGGTAAGTCTGTTGGTTTGAATGCAATCATTACCTCCTTATTATATAAGAAGCATCCGGCTGAACTGAAATTTGTCCTGGTCGATCCGAAGAAGGTGGAGTTCAGCATTTACTCTGTCATTGAAAATCATTTCCTGGCCAAACTTCCCGATGGAGGTGAGCCAATTATTACCGACGTAACGAAGGTAGTGCAAACGCTGAATTCGGTTTGTGTGGAGATGGATACACGCTATGACCTCTTGAAGATGGCTCATGTGCGTAATGTCAAGGAATATAATGAGAAGTTTATCAACCGTCGCCTGAATCCGGAGAAAGGACATAAGTTTATGCCATATATCGTAGTGGTAATTGACGAGTTCGGAGATTTGATTATGACTGCCGGTAAGGAAGTCGAACTTCCGATTGCACGTATCGCTCAGTTAGCACGTGCGGTCGGCATTCACATGATCATCGCTACGCAGCGCCCGACGACGAATATCATTACGGGTACGATCAAGGCGAACTTCCCGGCACGTATTGCGTTCCGTGTATCTGCCATGATGGACTCCCGTACGATTCTTGACCGTCCGGGTGCGAACCGCCTGATTGGTAAGGGCGATATGCTCTTCCTGCAAGGTGCCGATCCGGTGCGTGTGCAGTGTGCCTTTATCGATACACCGGAAGTGGAGGAGATCACGAAGTTTATTGCCCGTCAGCAGAGCTATCCTACACCGTTCTTCCTGCCCGAATATGTGACCGAAGACAGTGGCAGTGAAGTGGGGGATATTGATATGGGACGTCTCGACCCGTTGTTTGAAGATGCGGCTCGTCTGGTGGTCATCCATCAGCAAGGTTCCACTTCGTTAATTCAACGTAAATTTGCTATCGGCTACAATCGCGCCGGACGTATCATGGATCAGCTTGAAAAAGCCGGAATTGTCGGGCCTACCCAGGGGAGCAAGGCGCGTGATGTACTGTGTATCGACGAGAATGACCTCGAAATGCGTTTGAACAATTTACAATAACAGATCGTTTATTAATCAAATGAGAAAATACATTTTTAGTGTTTTAATAGCTTTACTGTCACTGCCTGTGATTGCTCAACAACAGCAGTCGCAGGCTAAAGCTGTTCTTGAGAAGACAGCCGAAGCATTTAAGAAAGCCAGTGGTGTTAGAGCTGATTTTACATTGAAGGCACTCAATGATGGTCGTCTGGAAGGACGGGAGAACGGTGTTATCCAGTTGAAAGGCGAGAAATTCATGTTGAAGACTTCCGAAACGACCACTTGGTTTGATGGAAAAACGCAGTGGAGTTATATGGTAAGGAATGATGAAGTGAATGTCAGTACCCCTACTCAGGAAGAGTTGCAGCAGATCAATCCGTATACATTTCTTTATATGTATCAGAAAGGATTCTCTTATAAGCTGGGAACAGTGAAGACGTTTCAGGGAAAAGCTGTCTGGGAAGTGGTTCTGACTGCTAATGATAAGAAGCAAGAGTTGGAAAGTATTACTCTTTATGTGACGAAGAATGCGTATGAACCTGTTTGCATCCAACTTCAGCAACGTGGCCAGAAGACACGTAATGAGATTACCGTGACGGCTTATCAGACCGGACTGGATTATGCAGACGATGTTTTCACTTTCGACAGAAAAGCGTATCCGACTGCGGAAGTGATAGACTTGAGATAATATGTTTTTTGAACAGGAGATAAAATATCTGGAATAATAAAACGATAATATAACAATAAAATGGCAGAAATAGAAAAAGTAAAATGCCTGCTTATAGGATCGGGACCTGCCGGCTATACGGCAGCGATCTATGCAAGACGTGCTAACCTTTGTCCGGTGCTTTATGAAGGATTGCAGCCCGGCGGTCAGTTGACAACTACTACGGACGTGGAGAACTTCCCCGGTTATCCGGAAGGAATCAGTGGTCCGCAGTTGATGGAAGATTTGCGTGCACAAGCCAGCCGTTTCGGAACAGATGTTCGTTTTGGTATTGCGACGGCGGCAGATTTAAGCAAAGCTCCTTATAAAATAACGATTGATGGTGACAAGGTGATTGAGACAGAAGCATTGATCATCTCCACCGGCGCTACGGCTAAATATCTGGGACTGGAAGATGAAAAGAAATATGCCGGCATGGGAGTCAGTGCTTGTGCTACGTGTGACGGATTTTTCTATCGTAAGAAAGTCGTTGCAGTCGTTGGCGGTGGCGATACAGCTTGTGAGGAAGCTATTTATCTGGCCGGTCTGGCATCCAAAGTTTATCTGGTGGTCCGCAAACCTTAGTTGCGCGCATCGAAGATTATGCAGGAACGTGTGCAGAAGCACGAAAAGATTGAAGTACTTTTCGAACATAATGTAGTCGGCCTGTTTGGTGACAATGGAGTGGAAGGTATGAATGTTGTGAAGCGCTGGGGTGAAGCGGACGAAGAACGTTACAGTTTGCCTATCGACGGATTCTTCCTGGCTATTGGGCACAAACCGAATTCAGATATATTCAAAGAATACATTGATACCGATGAGGTAGGTTACATTATTACGGACGGCGACAGCCCCCGTACAAAAGTTCCCGGAGTATTTGCTGCAGGAGATGTGGCTGATCCGCATTATCGTCAGGCTATTACAGCGGCAGGAAGTGGCTGTAAGGCTGCTATTGAAGCGGAACGTTATCTTTCTGCAAAAGGAATCATCTAAAGATATCACAGGCGGAACGCGGAATGCGTTGCACTGTATAAATAAGCACTGAATAAATAAAAAAACGGTGGACATTAGCAATAAGCTGAATGTCCACCGTTTTTTTATATCATTTTATATCACAAGCATTAATATGCTTCGATTTCATCTATCCACAATTCGGCAGGGATAACTTCCGGACCGTTGTTCTTTTCGAAATTGACGCCATTGCGTAACGTACCGCCATTCTTGATCTTTACTTTCAGGAAAGTGGCTTGTGCCGGTTCAAATTCAATAGAGTCGGTGAATGCGATTCTTCCTGTTTCCGGACAATCATGTTTCAAGGTCTTTTCTGCTATTTGTGTATATTGCTGGCCGTCGGCAGATACTTCTACAGCGATTCCTCCGGCAGGGAGCATTCTCATGGCAGGATTGAACAAAGAACCGAAGATGACTTTGCTTACCTCTGTCGGCTTGTCCAGATTGACGATAAATTCAAGGTCTTTTCCTTCGACGATAGCAAAGCTGGACCAAGGAGTATAAGAGGCATTGTTCCCTCTTTTTCCATTCGTCAGACCGAAAGTGGTCGGGTCGGCTCCTAATACATCGTTTTCGCCGAATATATCTCCCGTCCATCCCATTGCATAATTAACGGTAAATGGTTTTCCAGCCAGCAGATTGCCATACAATGGTTTGTGGGTTACTTTGCCCAACATCTTGCCGTCTTTGAAGGCAGCGGCTTTCAAGTCAATGTTTCCTTCAAGCACGAAAGGCTGTTCATACAGTGCAGAGACGTTTGTCGGTTCGCTGCCGTCTGTGGTATATCTGATTTCCGCATTCGGATAGAATGTTTCCAGCAATACCATCAGAGGACTGTTTTTATCTGCATGTGTATTTACGTTTACATCGAAAAAGTTGAGACAAGGCTTGGTATCCATTACTTCCAGACGTTCAAACTCCGTGACCATACGTTCGCAGAAGCTCTTCCAGTTTTTGTTGGCATCCAGTGTCCATCCTGTCTCTGCGATAGCCATTGCACGTGGGAATGCCTGGTAATCTACACGGTCCGAGGTCTTCATGTATTCTCTCCAGAGGTTACCTTGCATACCGATGATATGCTTCTTTACCAGTTCGTCGGCATCATCCGGAACCGGATTGTAGCTATAAGTCTTTTTCAGCGTAGTGTATCCGCCGATAGTAGTCGGGGCGATTTCCGGGTCTTCCTGATAGAAGTCCAGATAAGCATAAGGCATAGGGGCCATGATTGCATTGTGTCCTGCTTTGGCAGCATTCATTCCGCCTTCCACACCGCGCCATGACAAAACGGTGGCGTTCGGTGCCAGACCACCTTCCAGAATTTCATCCCAGCCGATGATATTTCGTCCTTTACCGTTCAGGTATTTCTCCATCCGGGTGACGAAGTAACTTTGCAGTTTATCTTCTTTGCTGTGTTTCACTCCGTCCACTTTGCTGGGAGTCACATCATCTTTCAATCCCAACTGGCGAATCAGCTGCTGGCAGAAAGCACTGTTCTTCCAAGCCGTCTTGGGGCATTCGTCCCCTCCGATATGAATGTACTCACTCGGGAATAATTCGACTACCTCATCCATTACTCCTTCGAAGAATTTGAAAGTAGTCTCGCTCGGACAGAATACCTGTTCGAACACGCCCCATGTAGGACATACCTTGTAGGTCTGTGTAGAGTCGCATGACAATTCCGGATAAGCAGCGAGAGCTGCCAGTGCATGTCCCGGCATTTCTATTTCGGGAATTACATTGATATATTTGCTGGCCGCATAAGCTACGACCTCTTTAATCTGCTCCTGTGTATAATACCCTCCATGCTCTATACCGTCAAATACTTGCGGGTAGTTTACATAATAATAGTCTACCAGCGTCTTTTCCCGCTTGGAGCCGATTTCTGTCAGTTTCGGATATTTCTTGATTTCGATTCTCCATCCCTGATCGTCCGTCAGATGCCAGTGGAAGACGTTCATTTTGTTCATAGCCAACAGGTCGATAAACTTGTAGATATATTCTATCGGTGCGTAATGACGGCAGACGTCCAGCATCAGTCCGCGGTGTACAAAGCGCGGGGCGTCTTCGATTTCTACAGCAGGGACAGACCAGTCGGCCTTCTTGTTCAGTTTCTTTCCGTAGACGGCAGGAGGAAGAAGCTGATAAATAGTCTGCACACCATAGAAAAAGCCATTTGGCTGTGAAGCGGTGACCGTAATGAGGGTAGGGGTGACCGAAAGCCTGTAAGCTTCTTTGGGCATATCTTCCTGTACTACAAAGCTGATGGCAGGCTTTCCGTCTGCACTTTCCGCTTCCGTCAGAGAGATTCCGGCAGTCTGTTTCAACTGTTCGGCAAAACCGTCAGCTACCTTTTTCACTTCCGGAGCATCGGACGGTGTGACCAGCCGGACTTGCTTATTCAGCTCAAAACGGCCTTCCTTGGGGACAAGCTGATTGGGTTGCGGAACGATGTTGTACTCGTTCGTGATTTCTTTTGGCTTCTGACAACTGGGGGCAATCATGAGTAAGGATAAAAGAAGAAGGGAAATGCTTTTCTTCATGGTCTGAAATTTGTGTTAAGTTATTAATATATTGACAGGGCAAATGTACTTGTTTAATTGATAAGTTCCAATAATATATAAATAAAAAAGCCGGTGTGATGAACGCCGGCTTCCAGTTAAAGTTTCAGATAACTTTTATTATCGTATCAGGTTTGTTTTATCCTATTTTGCTTATTTTCTTGAGCTTTTCTTCTTCGATGATTTTGATTTTTCTTCCGTCGATGGTGATCAGGCGTTCTGTTGCAAACTGTGACAAGGTACGGATGGCGTTTGAGGTAGTCATGTTCGACAGATTGGCAAGGTCTTCACGGGAAAGATAAATACTCAGTGTCGATCCGTCTTCTTCCAGGCCATAGCTTTCTTTGAGGAAAATCAGTGATTCTGCCAGGCGTCCGCGGATATGTTTCTGTGTCAGGCTGACGGTACGTTCGTCGGAGATGCCCAGATCAATAGAAAGCTGGCGGATAAAAAACATGGCTAAATCATTGTTCTGAGCGACTAGCGTGGTAATGGCAGTCATGGGGATGAGACAGACAACAGAGGGTTCAAAAGCGGCGGCGGCAGTGACGAAGTCTTCCTTTGCGAAGTAGGCACGGTACGCAAAGTACTCCCGCTGTTTGATCATGCGGATAATCTGGCTTCTACCTCCTACACCATCTTTGAAAATTTTGACTTTGCCGGTAATGAGGCACATCAAATGAGAGGGAGTTTCCCCTTCGCAATAAATGGTTTCGTTCTTTTTGTAGGTCTGTATCGTATAATTGTTCATCAGAAACTCCCTTTGTTCATTATTCAAAGGAGCTAACAGATCGGATAACGGTTCCGAAATATCGATGTCTGACATGTTCATTTTTACCATGGGTGCTACAAAACTGTGTTATACAGCACAAAAGTAGAAAGAAAAAATGAGAAAATGAACGAAACTATAAAAAGATTGCACAAAAGCAGGTTCTTTCGTGCAATCTTGAGGACTTTTTTATTTGGTGAACAATAGTTCTCTGTACTTAGGCAGCGGCCATATTTCGTCATCCACTTCCATTTCCAGATGATCGATGTGATCGCGGATTTTATCGAGGTAAGGACGTACCTTTTCTTCGTATTCGAATGCCCTTTCTTTGTAGTTGTCTTTGTGGTTGGCTACTTTCCGGGCTTCGGTCATTTCCCGTACCAGTACTTTGATAGAGGTCACACGGTGCGAGATTTCGCGGATCAGTTCTTTGCGGTCGGCGCTCAATACTTCAAATTCTTCGGGAGAGAAGATTTCTTTCATTTTGCACAGATTTTCGAGCAGCCGGTTCTGGTAGGTGACAGCAGTCGGTACGATGTGGTTGATGGCAAGGTCGCCCAATACACGTCCCTCGATTTGTACCTTCATGGTGTATTTTTCCAGTTCCACTTCCAGTCGGCTGTTGAGTTCGGTTTCGTTGAAGATACGTTCGCCGATCAGTACAGATTTCGATTGGTTGTCTACGTAGTGCATCAAGGCTTCCGGCACGTGGCAGATGTTGGTCAGTCCGCGACGGGCGGCTTCCTGTTTCCATTCTTCGGAGTAGCCGTCTCCTTCAAAGCGGATGGCTTCGGAGGCGATGATCGTTTCTTTCAGCAGGCGGAAGATAGCCTCGTCTTTTCCTACCCCTTCTTCCATCAGTTTCTCTACTGATGCGCGGAATTCGTTCAGCTGGTTTGCCATGGCAGCGTTGATGGCGATCATGGCTGCGGCACAGTTGGAGGAAGAACCGGCGGCACGGAACTCAAAGCGGTTGCCGGTGAAGGCGAACGGAGAAGTACGGTTACGGTCGGTGGTATCGAGCAGAATTTCCGGGATACGTCCGATTCCCAGTTTCAGCGTTGTCTTTTCTTCCGGTGTCATCTTCTCGTTGCCTACCTGACGCACGATTTCGTCGAGTGTTGCTGAGAGTTGTGAGCCCAAGAAGCAGGATAGGATGGCGGGAGGAGCTTCGTTGGCTCCCAGGCGGTAGCTGTTGCTGGCGCTCATGATGGAGGCGCGAAGTAAATCTTGGTTCTTATATACCATCATCAGTACATTCACCAGGAAGGTGAGGAACAGCATGTTTCCTTTCGGGTTCTTTCCGGGAGCAAACAGGTTGATGCCGGTGTCTGTGCAGAGCGACCAGTTGTTATGTTTGCCTGAGCCGTTCACGCTGCTATAAGGCTTTTCGTGCAGTAGTACGCGGAAGCCGTGGTTACGGGCTACTTTACGCATCAGTGCCATGACGAGCATGTTATGGTCTACAGCCAGGTTACATTCTTCGAAGATGGGAGCCAGCTCGAACTGGTTGGGGGCTACCTCATTGTGACGCGTTTTAACGGGGATACCGAGTTTCAATGCTTCGATTTCCAATTCCTTCATAAAGGCTGCCACGCGGGTAGGGATGGCACCGAAATAATGGTCTTCCAACTGTTGGTTCTTGGCACTGTCGTGTCCCATCAGCGTGCGGCCTGTCATCAGCAAGTCGGGACGGGCGGCATACAGACCTTCATCGATCAGGAAATATTCCTGTTCCCAACCCAGATAGGCAACTACCTTCTTCACTTCCGGATTGAAGTAACGGCATACGTCTACGGCAGCTTTGTCTACGGCACGCAGGGCTTTCAGCAACGGAGCTTTGTAGTCCAGTGACTCACCGGTGTATGCTATGAAAATGGTCGGTATGCAGAGCGTATCATCGACGATGAAAGCCGGAGAAGAGGGGTCCCATGCACTGTAACCGCGTGCCTCGAACGTATTGCGGATGCCACCGTTAGGGAAGCTGGATGCATCCGGTTCCTGCTGAACGAGCAGTTTGCCTGTGAATTCTTCCATCACACCGCCTTTGCCATCGTGCTCGATGAAAGCGTCATGCTTCTCGGCTGTACCGTCGGTCAACGGATGAAACCAGTGGGTGTAATGACGCGCACCGTTGTCGATAGCCCACTGCTTCATGCCTGCGGCTACACTGTCGGCAACTTCGCGTGATAGTGGCTTCTTGTTGTCGATTGCATCAACAAGTGCGTCATAAGTGCTTTTGGGCAGGTACTCAAACATCTTCTGACGATTGAACACGTACTTCCCATAATACTGTTCCGGGCGTTCTGCCGGAATTTCAACCGGAATAGCTTTACGATCAAAAGCTTCTTCCACTACTTTAAATCTCAACTTTGACATAATATATATATAATTTTATATATTGAAATATCATTTTATTTGTTCAGCTTCAATGAACTAAGCCGTTCAACTGCGGCAACAGTGTCCTCGTATCGTCCAAAGGCCGTCAATCGGAAGTAACCCTCGCCCGACGGGCCGAAACCTAAGCCCGGAGTGCCGGCGATACCGCACTTTTCAAGCAGCAAATCGAAAAACTCCCATGACGAAAGGCCGCCGGGAGTCTTCACCCAGATGTAGGGAGCGTTTACCCCGCCCCACACTTCAAGTCCGGCAGCCGACAGGCCGTTTCTCAACAATGAAGCGTTACGCATGTAGTAGGCTATGGTTTCTTTAACCTGATGACGCCCCTTTGTCGAATACAATGCTTCGGCAGCACGCTGCACTATGTAGCTTGCACCGTTGAACTTGGTGCACTGGCGGCGATTCCACAATGCATTCAGCGATACTTCATCGCCGTTTTTCGACAATCCCTTAAGCGCCTTGGGAACTACCGTGTAGCCGCATCGCAATCCTGTGAATCCGGCAGTCTTGGAGAAGCTGCGGAACTCTATAGCCACATCTTTGGCTCCGGGGATTTCATATATGCTGTGAGGAATGTCGGGTTCTGTAATATATGCCTCATAGGCCGAGTCAAATAATATGAGTGCATTGTTGTCCTTTGCATATTCGACCCATTTTTCAAGCTGTGAGCGATTAAGAGTTGTGCCGGTGGGATTATTGGGATAGCACAGATATATGACATCGGGGTTGTCCTTGGGCAATGATGGAATAAATCCGTTCTCGGCCGTACATGGCAGATACTCTATCCTGCTCCAGCGTCCATCAACGAGATGCCCTGCCCTTCCGGCCATGACATTTGTGTCGACATATACGGGATATACGGGATCGGTCACGGCAACTTTGCAGTCGGTGGACAGAATGTCGCCTATGTTGCCCGTGTCGCTTTTCGCACCGTCGCTTATGAATATCTCATCGATGTCTATATCGATGTTTCGTGAGCGATAATCAACATCTACGATTCTCCTGCGCAGGAAGTCATATCCCTGCTCCGGGCCGTAACCGTGAAATGTCACGCGATCAGCCTGGTCGGCAACAGCGTTTTCCATTGCCTGGATGGCTGCCGGACATATAGGCTGCGTTACATCGCCAATGCCCATCTTTATAATTTCGACATCGGGATGCTCGGCCTTGAAGGCATTGATTCGCTTTGCTACATCGGAGAAAAGGTAGCTTGCAGGAAGCTCGCAAAAATTGTCGTTAATCTTAATCATAGGTAAGTGAATCCGTTTTTTCTATTGTTTTTATTTGTCATCAACTTTGTCTTTCGTAGACTCCTTCAAACACCGTGGTTGCGCCTCCTGTCATGTAGATGTGTGAATCATCGGGATTCCGATATATCTCAAGGTCGCCGCCAAGCAGATGCACCGTCACCCGATCGCCTGTACGGCCTGTAATCGCGGCGGCAACTGCGGTGGCACAGGCTCCGGTTCCACAGGCCATTGTTTCGCCACTACCTCTCTCCCACACTCGCATAGTTATTTCGGAGGGTGAATTTATCTGCGCAAATTCGATGTTTGCCCGGTCGGGCCACATTGAGTGAATCTCAAGTTCACGCCCCAATCCGTGTACATCCACATTATCGAGCGAGTCGACAAACACGACTCCGTGGGGATTGCCCATCGACACAGCTGTCATCTCAATCACCCCGCACGATGTATCGACCGGAGCGTTGACCATCATCTCATTATTATATATAACCGGAATTTCCCTGACAGATGTGACCGGCTCACCCATGTCGACGGTGACCGAGTCTACTTTGCCTTTATTTACGTGCAGATGCAATGTTTTGATGCCTGCCAATGTTTCAAGAGTTACGACATTCTTGTCGGTCAGTCCGTAATCATATACATATTTACCGACACAGCGACTTCCGTTGCCACACATTTTTGCTTCGGAACCGTCGGCATTGAATATGCGCATTTTAAAATCTGCGACATCCGACGGACAAATAAGGATGATGCCGTCACCGCCAACTCCGGTGTGGCGGTCGCTCATCTCTATCGATAATTCACTTAGACGCTCCGGCGTGACTTCCATACAGTTTATATATATGTAG
>OJLA01002207.1_pt1 | contig 11855 bp, 10 predicted proteins | sample 1596611 | NCBI WGS metagenome assembly OJLA01 (sample SAMEA4350168, study PRJEB24818) | metagenome | biome: human; feature: gut; material: faeces | place: Denmark | collected 2013-09
AGCATCTGGGGGAAAGTTTGGGGGCATACAACAAAACCAACTCCCGAACTTCCCATATTTCAACGGTTTTGCAACCAATTGCATACTTGGTTCGTAGCCAGGTACTCTATCCAGTTGAGCTACAGCTACATATATTTTTTAATTAAAATAAGTATAACAAAAATTTAGAAAATATACAACTAAATTTATTGTTTTGGAGAACGAATTGGGGAACAGTTTGTAATCATTTCCTCAAACTCCATATTATTAATGATTATGCACTACTGCCATATCGGTTCGTAGCCGAACATTCTATCCAACTAAGCTACTGGTGCATACACTATATTATAATTGCTTTTTTAATAATATTCAAGTAATTTTACAAAAAAATTTTAAAAAATTTTTAAAACTTCTTGCAAATGCTTAAAAAATGTGCTATTATATATAAGCGTTAAACAAAATTGTTTATTTCGAGGTGTAGCGCAGTTGGTAGCGCGCGTGGTTTGGGACCATGAGGTCGCAGGTTCGATCCCTGTCACCTCGACCATTTTTTGCCCTTTTTCAAGGGAAGTTAAGAGAATTTGGAGAAATCCAAAAGTTATAAATTATGCTATTTTTCAATAAGAATGAAGAATAGCATAATTTTTTTGAGTTCAGAAGAATTCTATAAAATATTAATATTTTGTTCTACAAAGATGTTCTACAAAATTTTTGAAAATGTTCTGAAAATTTCTACAAAACATTTTTACTTAAAATTCAAACTATTTCAAAGTTTTCCAAAATTTAATGAAAGGAGAACTTTATTTTTATGGAAGTAGAATTTATACCATATAAAGCAAATGAAATACTTGATGATGTATATTATCAAATACCCGTAGAATTATTTATAAATCCATTATATAAAAATTTAAGCTCTGATAGTAAACTACTATATGCTTTTTTAAGATATAGACATCAACTATCTGCAATGAATAATTGGATTGATGAAGATAGAAATATATATCTAATATTTCCTAGAAAGGAATTACAGGAAAAGCTGAATTTATCAGATAAAACAGTTACAAAAGCTTTTAAGCAACTGGCAGATGTAAAATTAATATATGAGAAAAGACAAGGAAAAAATAAACCCAATTTAATATATATTGGAAAAATAAATCATATATCACAATCAAAAATAGTGATTCGTAAAAATTCCGACTCCAGAATCGTAAATTCTACGAATCAGGATACGGAAAATTTACGACCAAATTATAAATATATAAATAATAAAAGAAATAATATGCAAAATACCAAAAATAGTTATTGCAACTATGAACAAAGAAAATATGATAATTTAGACTTTTTGTATGCAAATAACAATTGGGATAATTTGTATGATAATTAAAGAAATGGAGTGATTTTAAATGAATATTGAATATACAAAATATGGAGACTACTATTTACCTAATATAGTAGTTCCTAAAAATATAAAAAATTTTGAAATTGGAAAATATGGAAGATTAAGGCTCAACTATTTAAAAGAACATAAAAAAGGTGAATATACAATTTTACTTATGAATTGTGAGTTACAAAAACACCTAATGGAAATAGATAAAATTGCAAATGAAAGATTTGAATTATTAATGAAACAATATGCAGAAAGAGAAAATATAACAGAAGAATTAAAAGCAAATAATCAAATGGAATGGGTCGGTAAGATGAACAATATTAAGCATAGTGTAGAAGAGATTATATTTAAAGAATTAATTTATATTTAATTCTATTCTTGCAGATTATATTAAAAATATTAGCAATAATATTAACAAAATTTAATAAATTTAGAAGATGTTTTTTTAGAAATATCTTCTTTTTTTGTACTGATTTTTAGTTAAAAATGTATCAAAATGTGCAAAAATCATTTTTTAGAATATTAAAAGCAAGCGACGCATTTATACTCCCGTATAAATACAAATCTAAAATTTCACATTTGAAATTTTAAATGGGGAATTTCTTCCCCAATCCCCATATAAAATTTTTGAAAGGAGCAAATAAAATTATGAGAGAAAGAACTATAAAACAACAAATTTATTTAAATGCACAAGAGAAAAATTTACTAAAGGAAAAATCTAAAAAGGCAGGAATGAACGAATCTGAATTTTTAAGAAGTTGTATTAAAGGTTACAAAATAAAGGAACAACCCACAAAAGAAATTAGAGAATTTACAAGAGATATTTCTGGTATAGCAAACAATATAAACCAAATTGCAAGAGCAGTAAATGGGACAAGATTTATTAGAAATAATGATTTAGAATATATAAAGAAAACTATTCCACATTTCATTTTAGAATTTCAAAAGAAAGTATATTCAAGAGAATAAAAAAGGAGAGTTTATCTATGGCAGTTATGAAAATAAAAACAATCAAGAGCAATTTACAAGCAGTTATAAATTATGGAAAGAATGGAGATAAAACTGATAATGGAATTTTAGTATCAAGTATAAATTGTTCTGTGCAAACTGCTTACGAGGAAATGTCTCTTACTAAAAAGTTCTTCCATAAAGAAAATAAGACATTGGGTTATCATATAATTCAATCATTTAAAGGAAATGAAGTAACTCCTGAAAAAGCAAATAAAATTGGTCAAGAACTAGCACGAGAACTATGGGGAGATAAATATCAAGTAATCATTTGTACACATATAAATAAAGAAAACGTGCATAATCACATGATATTAAATTCCGTTTCATTTGTAGATGGGAAAAAATATCATAATAGTAATGAAGAAATTGCATTAATGAGAGATACTTCAGATAGATTATGTTTAAAATATGGATTGTCTATTGTAGAAACAGAAAAAGCTAAACAAGAAAAAGTTTTTAGAAACAAAAGAATTGATAATTTTAATCGTAGCAATGAAAAAATGCAAAAGATAAGAAATGATATTGATGAGGCAATAAAATCCGTTAAAAAGTATTCTGACTTTAAATTTGTACTAAGTGCTAAAGGTTATGAAATATATGATAAAGGAAAATGCTTTACTGTAAAATCTCCATACTATTCAAGAAATATAAGATTAAAAAGAGTATTTGGAGAAGGCTATTCTTTAGATAGTATTAAAGAAAGAATCTATTATAAAATTAAAGAAAAATTACCTATTGCAAATTATAGAAAGAAATACTATAAAAGAGTTTATACTGGTCCAAAATTGAATAGCTTTTTGCTAAAAACAAGTTCTTTTTATAGATTATATGTTCATTATTTATATAAATTTGGAAAACTACCTGCTAAAAATGAATATAAAGAGTTAACATCTGCATATTTTAAGCAAAAGAAAGAAAATGAGAAGATATTTGAAGAATTAAATTTTCTAGCTAGGAATAACTTTAAATCTACATGTGATATTCAAGATTATCAGATTTTCTGCGAAAACAAACTTCCAGAATTAAAAAGCCAAAAAGAAAATTTATTGAGAAAATACAACAAAACTACTGATGAAAACAAAAAAGTAGAAATTAAGGCACAAATTAATTTACTATCTGAAAAGATAGCAACTATCAATAATTATGCTAATATTTGTGGTAGATGTGTTATTAGATTTGAAAAATTAAGAAAAGAATATATTGAACAAGAACAAACTAAAGAAAAAGCAAAAGAATTAATTAAAGAAGATAAGAAGAAAAAAGTAAAAAACAGATAAAATTTATTTAACCTACTCATATTTGAATAATTATTAGAGTAGGTTAAATATCAATTTAGGCTTCTTTGTTTACTATCATATCAACCATCCCATCTTTCAAATAAATAATTTTATCGGAATTTTCAATAGTTGACTTTCTATGAGCAATTATAATAACAGTACTTTCTCTAGTAATCTTGTCTATTAATTTTTGGATTCTATCTTCTGTTTTCAAATCTATATTTGAAGTAGGCTCATCAAATATGTAAATATTTGCTTTATGTAATATAGCTCTTAAAAATGTTATCATTTGTAACTGTCCATATGATAATTTGTTTTTTTCTATTTTTTCTTCTAATCCATTTGGAAATTTGTCTAATACTTTTTTAAAACCTATTTCATTAGCTACATCTTCAATCTGTGCATTAGTAATTGAATTATCTCCTAATATAATATTATTTTTTAATGTGTCATTTAATATATATGGTGTTTGTGATATATAAGAAATATTTTTCCTTATATCTTGTATTCTTATTTCTTGAATATCTTTTCCACCAATTAATATTTTTCCACTATGTATAGGGTATAGTCTCATAAGAATATTAGCAATTGTTGTTTTTCCTACACCTGTTTTTCCTGCAATTGTTACTTTGTTTCCCTCTTTAATAATAAAAGAAACATTATGCAATACTTTATTTGATCCATACTGCATATTTACATTTTCAAATTCAATATCTCCTTTTAAATTTTCTGCAAATTCACCTATTTCAATATCTTCATTACCTTGTTCTTTTAATAATTTATTAATTCTCTTTAATGACATATAGGATGATTGAATTTCTTCTAATTCTGTAAATATTTCATTTAGAGGAGATCTACAATTTTGTATATAATTAATTACAAGATATATACTTCCCAATGAAATTGAAATATTAATATTAAATACATAAATTAATATTATATATATAGCAAGTGCCTGTATAGTTATAGCAAGTGGATATATAAAACTTTCATCAAAAATCCATTTTTTTCTATAAATTAATTCCTCATCTAAAGTCTTGCATATTTTATCTTTATTCTTTTTTTGCAATCCAAATAAAAATGTTAATTTATGCTTATTGTACATTTCTGAAAATTGCCTATTCTCTTTATCTCTTTTATCTAAAATTATTTTATTGCATTTTGCTACTTGATGAGTAAATATATAAGAAACTACAGCATTTAATAAAATTGCAATGCTACCTATTATTGCTAATGTTTTATCTGCAAAAAACATAAAAATAACCATCGTAGCAATATAAATTACATCATTTAATACAACTTGTAATGTTCCTAAAAATAGTGCTGATACATTATCTACATCTGCTGTTAATCTTGTATAAATCTCTGATGAGTTATATTTTTGATATGTAGACATATCCCATTTTAATATATGACAAAATAGAAATTCTCTTAAATCTTTTAATATTTTTGACATTGCTCTATTTATAATACTATTTCTCATATTTTTGGCTAAAACTAGGATAATATGTATTGTTAAATATGCTAAAAACAATCGTATTAAAAGCTCTTTTGAAGATATATCAATGTCTAATATTTTTTTCATAACTAATGGATGTGATGCACTTAAAATATTAGCCATAATTAGTGAAATTCCAACTAAAATTAATATCTTAACATTCTTCTTTAGAATAAATTTCATCTGCTTCTTCCTTTCTTTCAAGATAATCTAGTTCCTTATAAAATTCATTTTTTCTAATCAATTCTTGATGTGTTCCATAATCTTGTATTTTCCCATCTATTAATATATAGATTTTGTCTAATTCTTTTAAGTTTGATATTTTATTAGATATCACTATTAAAGTATTATTTGAAACCTTTTCTATTAATGTATCCATTATCCTTTTTTCAGTTTTAGAATCTAATGCAGAAAGAGTATCATCAAAAATATTAATATCTCTAATCTTTCCTAAATTTCTAGCAATTGATATTCTTTGTTTTTGTCCTCCAGATAACTTAATTCCTTTTTCTCCAACAAAAGTGTTTTCTTTTTCTTCTAGCTTAGTTATATCTTCTTTTAATTCAGCACTTTGTATAATTGCTTCTAATTCATTATTATCTAAATCTTCTCCTATATCTATATTAGATTTTATTGTAGTATCTAATATAACATTTGACTGAATTGCATAATTGTATTTCTCAAAAATCGTATTTCTTTGGTATGTATTTATATCTTTGCCATTTATATAAATCATATCATCTGGTATTTCATAAAAACCTGATATTATATTCATTAATGTTGTTTTTCCACTACCGACTTCTCCTACAATTCCTATCTTTTCACCTTTTTTAATAATCATATTTATATCGTTAAGTACTGGTTTTTTAGTATCATCATACCAATATGATAAGTGTTTTATTTCAATTTCATCTATTTTAGCTAATTTTTCACCATCATTTGAACACTCTTCTAAATTTAAAAAATAATTAAAGCGATTAAGAGATTGACTTAAATATGGCATTTTCTGTAAAAAGCTTTGAATAGCTGAAACAAAATCTCCTAAAATTTGTCCTATATATCCTATCAATATTATAATTTCACCTACAGATATTGTTCCTTGCCCAATATATATAATTCCTATACCAAATCCTGCAACATAACAATATGCCCATAATAAATTTATTACATTACTAATTTTATTTTTAGCAACACCTATTTCATAATCTGCTTTATACATTTTCTCATTTATATTTTTAAATTTCTCTTTTTGATTACTTTGTCTATTATATGATTTTACTAACAAAAATCCATCTGTATTTTGTTCTATATTTTTTGATAATTCCACATAAGTTTTTCTTGATACTTCTACTTTCTCTTTTAACTTTTTATAATAGTAATACATAGCAACAATTGCTATTGGGAATGCTGGAATTAGGTATAATGCTAGTTCTTTGTTTAAACCATTCCATATCAATATTATTCCCATAATTGGAGTAACAAGCATTTTAGTAAGCCAAAACCAAAGGTTTCCTAAAACTTTATGAATAGACAGTATTTCTTTTGACAAATATGCTAAAAATGCTCCTTTGTTTTCTTTTTCAAAATATTCTGGTTTAACTTTTTGTAAATGTTCTACTACTTTTTTTCTTAAATATGTATCTGACTTTCTTGAAACAGTAAAATATAATGTTCTATACAAAGTTCTTGGTATAAATACAAAACTTGAATAAAATATTAACCAATATACTTCATTCATTATTTGACTTTTATTTATAGTTTGTTCCATTAACATATCTAAAATATTACCTACACATTCTGGTATTTTGAATGCCATATAGATTACTACTGCATGTAAAATAACACCTAATAAGTGATATGGTAAGATTCTATTTAATTCTTTAGTTATTATTTTATTGTATTTTTTCATATGCTACTCCTATTAATATTCAACTTTCAAATTTAAAATTTAAATATATTTTTATTATTTTTTATTGACATTTTCAAATTTTAAATGTACAATACATTTGACAAAGGTAATAAAAAGATGTATAATATATAAACATATTGAATAAAATATTGTTAATAAATATCTTATGATATTTTATATAAAAGCTCTGTTAATCCGTTTTAACGGCTACGATTTATTCGCGGTCTAGGGTTAACGGAGCTTTACTTTTATTTACTATTATCTTTTTTATTTCCTTTTTTAGTAAGTGTTTTATCAAAATGAGAATATTTTGAAATGAAATTCCAATGCCTATATTCGTGTTTCCAAATATTAGTTACATCATTATCATTACTTGTTGAAACACCTACATTAAAGCCTTTTCTAATTTCTCTAATATTTTTATTTATAACTTTATATAGCTTTTCTTTTGCTATTGTCCTTTTAGACCTCTTGCCAGTTTGTTCATCTTTTATTTTATCAAAATCATTTAATTTAAAGTTCATAGAGCCTAATATAATATCCATACATTGCTGTATAACATGTTTTTTAGAATCTATTTCAACAATTTCTGTTATTTCAGTATTGTTTTGTCTTAATTCAAAATTATATCTAAACATACTATTTTTCAGAGCATTTTTCTGTTCTTCAGAACAAGGCAAATCATCTAAATAGTATGAAAAATTAACTTTATTCTTAAATGGTGTATTGTTACTGTATTTTAATCCAAATGCATCCTTTAAGAAAAAATAATACAATATGCTATATTCATTATCGGTTTGTTTTTTAGTTAAGCCATCAGAAACAAAGGCATTTTGTGCAAACATAATTCTTACTTTTATTTTGCCACTTTTGATAAATTCAAAAAACAAATTTATCATATCTATGTACTTTTCTAAATAATTATCTGTAACTTTAGTCCATTTTATTTCGCCATTTAAGTTCAATTTTTGTTTTTTACTATTTAATGCATTTTCAATTAAATTAATATCTGATAAATTTATTAATGCTCCGACCATAGAAATTACTAAAGTATTTCCCATCACTGACAGATTCATCAGCATAAATTCTATATGTTATTTCTTTCATTATATCAATTCCTTTATGTATATATTATTTTTCCTTACTTCTAGCTCTGCTTTTGTAAACATTTGCAACATTTCTACAAGTTGTACTACAATAATCAGAGTTTAAATTTTTTGCTATAAATGGTTTATAACATCTCTTACATATTTTTACATCTTTTCTATCATTAGTAACATTTAAACCTAGCATTGTTTCAATAGCTTGTTTTAATGAAGTAAAATTCCACCTAAGTATAGCCTTTTCAGAATAGTTGATTTCAAAAGCTAAATTACAAGGTTTAAAATCTTTTAAGAAATGGGCATATATTTCTTTTTGACTTTCATTTTCTTCCCAAAAATATTTTTCCATATCAGCAAATGTATCATACATTAATTTAGCATATACTAATATTCTAGATATTTTTTCACTATATATTTCAGAAAATGTTAAAGCATATTCATTTAATCTATGAAGATATGTAGCTGTTCCATTTCCATTTTTTCCAAATAAATATATCAAATCATCTTTTGAAAGTTCTTTATTGAAATCAATTTTTTTATCATATTCAAAAAAGATTTTTAAATATTCATTTAAACTAGATTCTGTTTTACCATTTATACCTGGTAATAATACTTTATTATCAGAAATAAAATTATCATTTATAGGCATATATGTAACTTCACCAAGCAATCCATATTTCTTTACAAATTCTAATACTAAATCCTGATATTTTTTTTCTTTACTTTTTAACTCACAATGTATATCTCGATGATCCCAGTTTTCAGCAACTTCTTTTCCTATAAGTAAGAAATCTACTAATAATTCACTTGATACATCAAATAAGTTATATACATTATCTTCAGACTTATCTGATGGCTTTATATAAAATTCATTGTTATATTCAAATATTTTATAATTATCATACTTAACCCAGAATGCTTCAAAATTCTGACTATTTCCCTTTATCATAGTACACCTCTTAAAAAATTTCATAAAAACTATTGACAATATTTTTCTACGGCAGTATAATGTTAATAGTTAATTAAAATAAGTATTAACACAAATAAAGAAAATGTGTTGATAACTTATTAACATTATATAATTGTTTCTAAAATCCGTCAAGAATTTTTTAGAAATTTGTACATTGAAAATTGAATATTAATTATTAGATACATTATAATGATACACTTACATAGCCACAGCTCGAGCGTGATAAAACCGTCGCAAGCAATGGGTGTAACTCGGTAGGATACGGAGTGGTGAAAGTCCAGTGGAGTAATAGAAATATTACCATCTAATTAATTCCCAAATGATGAGGGACTTAGGAAAATATCATCATTAATAAAACTAAAGGAGGAATGTTAATGAATAATAGTGATGTTGAATTTTATACAACAGCTGATATAAGAAGAATGCTTGGAATAGGTAATAAAACATGTTTAGATCTATTTCATAGAGAAGACTTTCCTTGTGTAAAAGCAGGAAAAGCTTTCAAGATTTCAAAAGAAGCATTTAAACAGTATGTAAGTACTAGAAGAGTATTTAACTAAATAAAAAAGAAGATTTAAATAAGCGACATTTAAACCTTCAAAATACTATCTCAAATATATGTAACTACAAGAAAACTCTTGCTATAGTATTAAAATAATTATACACGAAGATATAAGTTATATCAAGAGTTTTCCTTAAAATTTTACAGGAAAGGAAAACTAAAAATGAATAAATTAAAAGGAATTACTGTAGGTACCTATTTAACTAAAAGACCTAAAAGTAATAAGAATAACACAAAACAAAAGATAAAAAATTCAGACATATGCCATAGTTGTAAGAATAGGCTAACTTGCAAATATAAAGATATAAGTAAATTTGAAAATGGAAAAATATTTCCAAATAATGTAGAATGTGAAAAGTTTTACTTTTCCATAACTTCAAAAGCTATGCTAACAGTTGGTAGAGATACAACAACAGGCAAAACATTAAGAGAACATTTTACTGGAAAAAATGAAGAAGATGCATTAAATCAAGCATTATCTAGAAAGTTAGAAATAGAAAAAGCAAATAGTTATAAAGTTATAACTAAAAGTAATAAATCAATTATAGACTTAGTTACAAATGTATTAGATGAAGATTATAAACTAGGAAAAATAAAAAAAGCAACTCGTAAAAGAAAAATGGATACTTTAAAGAAATTAGAAAAAGAAAAGTTTACAAATATACCTATAACAAAGGTAAGAAGAGATGATGTTGTAAAATATTTAGAAAGTTTAAAGCCATATTCTCAAAGCACAATAAAACAGATTTACGAATTATTATGTATGGCATTTGGACAAGCAACTTATGAAAATATAATTACAGATAATTTTATGACTGGTTGGAAAAGAGTTGAAAAACCTAAAAGCGAATACAAAAGTCATCATCGAAAGTCATTAACAATTGCAGAACAACAAAAAGTGATAGATTATTTAAATAATATTAGCTATAATGAATGTAAACACAAATATTTGTTGCTATTGTTATTAAGCACAGGTATGAGAGTTGGAGAAGCTCTAGTTTTAGATTATGAAAAAGATATAGATTTGAAAAATAAGAAAATCTATATTAGAAGAACTCAAACAAAGGATTTGAATGGAAAAGCTATAATTGGAGAAACAGCTAAAACAGAAAATGGTCAAAGAACTTTAAATATGAACAACATTAGTGAGCAAATTATTAGAGAATCACTAAAGCACAAAATTAAGAATAAAGATAATCTGTTATTCTGTTCAGATGACAGAACCATGTATGTAGAAAATACTATTAATAGCTGTTTAAAAAGAATTGCTTTAAAAATAGAAATTGGAATATATGAAGAAAAAAATACAAAAGGAAAAATAGTTAAAAAGACTGATATTCACACTCATATATTAAGAGGTACTTTTGCAACAAGATGTGCTGAAGCTAAAATTGCACCTGCAGTTTTAAAGAAGATATTAGGTCATTCTGATATTACTGTTACAATGCAATACTATGTTGACGTAGATAATGAGTTTGAAAAATCAGAAAATAACAATATGGAAAAATACTTAAAAGATAAAAATATTTTCGGAATAAATTTTAATTTAGAAAATACCTAAAAATACAAAAGAAAAGTGTAGAACATTTTATAGAATTTTACAAAAATATTTTTCTAAAATGTTCTGTAAAAATGTTCTACAAAGTATTTATAAGCTTTGAAATAGTTTAAATATTAAGAAAAATAGTTATTTTAGGAGGTACCTCACCTCGACCATATTTTTAATAGTGTAGGAAGTCCAACCTTAAATAGGGACAAAAACAAGGATATCAAGAAGACTCTAGATGTATCCTTGTTTTTTATTCTATAATTATGTCTTTCGGATAAAAAAAGAACTAGATTAATCTATACCGAAGAAATCTAGTTCAATAAATAATAAATAATATAAATATATGAATTTAAAGAAATTGTAGCAAAACCAAGCAAATAAGTCAATAAGAAAAACAAAAAAACTTAAAAAATATTGAAAATTGTCCATTCAAAAAATAATAGCAACGCAAAATCAATATATAATTTATGCAACTATTTTTTCTATTTCTTCTTTACCATAAATTCTATTTTACATCTTTCTTCATATGTTATATCCGAATTTCTTTTTACCTCTTTATTTTCTGTTTCAGTTATGTTAGAATTAATTAAACACATATAAAAATCTCCTT
>OJLA01002208.1_pt1 | contig 11852 bp, 11 predicted proteins | sample 1596611 | NCBI WGS metagenome assembly OJLA01 (sample SAMEA4350168, study PRJEB24818) | metagenome | biome: human; feature: gut; material: faeces | place: Denmark | collected 2013-09
AGTTGGCCGCCCTCCTCGTGGCCAACATAGCCGGGAGGCGAGCCCACCAGACGGGACACCGTGTGCCGATGCATGTACTCGGACATGTCGATACGGTTCATGGCGTTCTCGTCGCCGAACATGGCCTCGGCCAGGGTCTTGCACAGCTCGGTCTTGCCCACGCCGGTGGGGCCCAGGAACAGGAACGAGCCGATGGGCCGCTTGGGATCCTTCAGACCCACACGGCCGCGGCGGATGGCCTTTGCCACGGCGGCCACAGCCTCATCCTGACCCACCACACGCTGGTGTAGGGTCTCCTCCAGCTTCAGCAGGCGCATGCTCTCGTCCTCGGTCAGCCGGGTGACGGGGATGCCGGTCCAGCCGGCCACCACATTGGCGATGTCCTCGGCGGTGACGGTGCCGCGGTTCTGGCTCAGCTTCCTGCGCCAGTTGTCCCGCTCGATCTCCACCTGATCGGTGTAATTCTTCTCGATGTCCCGGAGCTGTGCGGCCTTTTCGTAGTCCTGCGCGGTGATGGCCTCGGACTTCTCACGGCGCAGCGCGGCGATCTTCTCCTCCAGCGACTTCAGGTCGGGAGAGGCGCTCTCCGCCTTCATGCGCACCTGGGAGGCGGCCTCGTCCATCAGGTCGATGGCCTTATCCGGCAGGAACCGGTCGTTGATGTACCGGCGGGACAGGGACACGGCGGCGTCCAGCGCCTCGTCGGTGATGGTCAGCTTGTGGTGTGCCTCATACTTATCCCGCAGGCCCTTCAGAATGGCCACGGTGTCCTCGGCAGAGGGCTCACCCACGGTGACAGGCTGGAACCGGCGCTCCAGCGCGGCGTCCTTCTCGATGTACTTGCGGTACTCGTTCAGGGTGGTGGCGCCCACCACGCGGATCTCTCCGCGGCCCAGGGCAGGCTTGATGATGTTGGCGGCGTCCACAGCGCCCTCGGCGGAGCCTGCGCCCACGATGGTGTGCAGCTCGTCGATGAACAGGATCACGTTGCCGTCCTTCTTCACCTCGTCCAGCGCGTTCTTGATGCGCTCCTCGAACTCGCCCCGGTACTTGGTGCCGGCCACCATGCCGCTGAGGTCAAGGCTCAGCAGCTTCTTGTTCAGCAGCTCCTCTGGCACGTCGGCGGCGGCGATCCGCTGGGCCAGCCCCTCGGCGATGGCGGTCTTGCCCACGCCGGGCTCACCGATCAGCACGGGGTTGTTCTTGGTACGGCGGGACAGGATCTGGATCACACGCTGGATCTCCTTGTCACGGCCGATGACAGGGTCAAGCTTGCCCTGACGGGCGGCCTCGGTCAGGTCGCGGGTGAATTCCTCCAGCGTCTTGCCGGTCTTCTTGTTCTCCTTATTGGAAGTGCTTGCACCGCTGGTAACGGTGTGGGGCGAGCTCTCACTGAGCTTCTGCTGCACGCTGGCGTACATCTTCCGGGGATCCACGCCCACGGTGCGCAGGATGCGCACCGCCATGTTGCTGCCCTCGCGCAGCAGCCCCATCAGCAGGTGCTCGGTGCCGATATACCCGGCGCCCATCCGGTGGGACTCGCCCACCGCCAGCTCGATGACGCTCTTGGCGCGAGGTGTCAGGCCCTGGCTGGGCGCCTCTCCGGCGCTGCCCTGGCCCACGCTGCGCTGCAGGATACCGGTGATCATCTCGTCGGTGAGGCCGTACTCGGACAGCACCCGGTGGGCGATGCCCTCCTCCTCACGCAGCAGGCCCAGCAGCAGATGCTCACAGCCTACATAGCCATGGCCCAGATCCTGGGCCGCCTCCTGCGCCAGACGCAGGGATTCTTCCGCACGGGGTGTAAATTTATTCTCATTCATAAATGGTCACATCCTTTATTCGTTTCTTGCGCCTTACGCGGAGAGCTTCTTCAGCTCATCCCGCAGTCTTGCCGCCTCTTCGTAGTTCTCGCTGTCCACGGCGGCCTTCAACTGGTTCTCCAGCGCGTTGCGCTCACGCTCCTTCTGGAGCTGCACCGCCTCGTCCCGGCCCACCAGTCCGGCGGGGGTGTCGACGGTGTCCTCGATGCCGGCGGCGGCGCGGGCCGCCTCCTCCAGCGGTGCCGGGAACTCGGTCATGCGGTTGGACAGCATACCGAAATCCTCCAGCAGCGAGAAGGGATCGAAGAAGCTGCGGCGGAAGGAACGGAAGCTATTGCTCATTCCTCTGGTATAGCCCAGCTCTGCCGCACATTCGGGACACAGATGCACCTGTGTCACCCTGCCGTTGATATTGCTCTGGTAATAGAAAGTGGCTTCTCTCTGGCCACAGCGTTCACATTTCATAAATCATAACCTCCTTTTGGAAAATCAAACCAAATGGATCAATACCTGTTTGAAAATATCCGAGCGCAGCATGTCGCGGTAGCTCTTGTCCACCCGGTGCAGGGCCCGGTCGCCGGTTCCCGCCAGCAGAGACCGGCCCGCCTCGGCGGAGATGGCCTCGCTGTCCACCAGATTCTGCACGATGGCCCGGGCGCTGGCGGCGTCCAGCTCATCGCCGATGGAATTGATGACGTGCATCAGCAGCGTCTTGCGGTCTGTCCGCACCCGGGTGATCCGGATGTAGCCGTTGCCGCCCCGGCGGCTCTCCACGATGTAGCCGTGCTCCGGGGAGAAGCGGGTGGACATCACATAGTTGATCTGGCTGGGCACGCAGTTGAACCGCTGGGCCAGATCGCTGCGCTGCAGCTCCAGCACACCGTCCGTCTCCTCCAATGCCGATTGGATAAAGCTGGCGATCACATCCGAGATACCCATTTCCTCGACCTCCTTTGTTTGACTTTGCCTTTCTTTGACCTTTATCCGTATGATACACCTGTCTGCCCACAATGTCAATAGGTAAATTTGACTTTCTTTGACGTTTTGTGTAAACAATTTATGAACGCCCCGCGCAATCCGAAATTGCGGCAAAAATGGGAGAAAAAGAAAATCGCAACTTGAAATTGCTGTACTAGGGATGAGCAAAACAAGTCCTAAAACAAAAGGGCGAAGAAAGCGAAAAAGCGGGGATTACCCGGCAAAGAGAAAAAAGCGCATAAAAACCAGGCCCGGTGGAAAACCGAGCGAAAAAAGCCGTATGAGATAGCGCTTTAAGCGCCTCGCCGGAATGATTTGGATGCGCGGTAGGCGTGAGAGCCGTGCAGAACGGCGGCCAGCGCAACCGCTAAAGCGGAGATATGGGCCAGCGTATTGAGGTTCGCCGCGCTGGCGCCGTTGCGCACCCACAGCCGTTCCTGACCTGTGGATTTGAAGCGGGAATTGTAACGCTCACACTCCGTCCGCAGGGCGTAGATACGCTTAAAACGCAGGCATTCCCTGTCAATGGAAAGTCTGTAGTCTGTTGGAACGGTCTTATACTTGGTGCAGCCCCGGTTTTTCTTGCCGTTGTTCCAGTTTTTGTGGCTGCAGGGACAAACACCGGTTTTGGATTGACGGAAAGGGCAGCAGTATTTCTGCCGGGTACGATTATTGTCGGTGGTCTTGCCATCCTTGTGCATAGCCAGTCCGGCCGCGCAGACCGGATTACCGGCAGAAAGTGCCTTTAAATCTTTCGTGCCGCGCGGATTGAGGGGGATAAATGCCTCGCCCTCATAGACCGTTTTTACCGTATTGTAGATGCTTTTTGCATCGTAGCCCTTGTCGGCAAGGAAGGCGCATTCTTTCAAAGAGATCGTCTGATCCGCAGCCGCGAGGATCTCGGCGGCGACGGAGGAATCGGCGATATTGCCCGGCGTGGTCAACTCGTAGAGCGGCAGACCGGAGATGCAGTCCACCAGCACATGGCTTTTGTAGCCCCAGTAGAACTCATACCGCCGCTCATTGTGCTGGTTGGAGGCCGAATGGACACCCAGAGCGCAGTCAGTGTCACTTTTCGGGCGGTTTTCCTTGGAGAATTTGCTTTTTGCAAAGGATTTCGGGTTGTTCTGCCTGGTGTTTGCCATGACGGGTGTGGAGTCCAGCCCGATGAAAGACGCATCCACCACGCCCAGTTCATACAGCTGCTGTAACAGGTCGGCCATGATCGCTTTCAACGCACCGTTGTTCAGCTGCCGCAGGAAGCGGTCATACGTCCAGTAGGACGGCAGCGGCTCCATGATATTGAAGCCGCAGTAATGGGCAATGAGGCGGTTGTTGTCTAAATAATCCGCCAAATCTGTGATTTGTGAGAAACCCTCGCATTTCATAACGATAAAAGCACAGACCATGGCTTCCTTGGGGAAGCCCCGCCGCCCGGTTGTCGCCCTGGGCAGCGTGAAATCCAGACTGCTGAAAAGCTTGTCGTAGAACATGGCGGCGCTTTGGGATGTAAACAATGTCACATCCTGAATGATTTCCTGTCGGTAGATAGCGGCCAGCCCCTTTCTGGTTGGTTTTCTCTCAAGTCAATTTTACCAAAAAGGGGCTCCGCTTTCTATACCATATGAGTGATTTTCGGTTTCAGCCATGGCCGGGAACCATTGCAATTACTGCGTTTCTTGCGTTTTGCTCATGGCTGTATCCCCTATGAAAGGAGGTGGTCACAACGGCGACTTTGTTGCGTACGGACAAAGACATCGAGCGTATTTACCATCGCCATGTGGAGATGCTTTACCGCGTGGCTATTCCTTTATGAAAAACGGCGCGGATGCCGAGGACATGGTACAGGAGACCTTTATCCGCCTACTGCGCAGCGGTATGGTCTTTGATTCCGTTCAGCATGAAAAGGCGTGGCTGATCGTCACCGTGTCCAACCTGTGCAAAAGTGCCCTGCGCAGTCCATGGCGGCGGCGGGAGGATATCGACACCATGAGCGAACCGCCCACGGTGGAGGACACCATCCCGGATGAGACGCTGGACGCCGTGATGGCCCTTCCGGAGGATTATAAACTGCCGGTCTATCTCTATTACTACGGGGGCTATCAGACGGCGGAGATCGCCGAAATGCTGGGGGTGGCGCCTGCCACCGTCCGCAGCCGCCTGAGCCGCGCACGACAGAAACCGAAACTGACCTTGGGAGGTGTGTACGACCATGACGCCTGACGACATCTATCGCGCCTATGACGGGCTTCGGCCCAGTGACGAGGCAAAGAAGCGGATGCTGCGGGCCATTCAGGCGGCGCAGTCCGCCTGTCCCGAAACCAAAAAGCACGCCGGGCGGCGGACCTTTCGGAGAACGCTGATCCTGGCGGCGGCGCTGGCGCTGGTGCTGGCCTTTGCCACCGTTACCTACGCCACCGACCTATTCGGCCTGCGCTCGGCCATTCTCTGCCATCAGAACGGCGACACCGGCGAACCCTATGACAACACGGACGTGCTGAGCCTGCAGGGGCTGGCAGACAGCCCGGAGGCTATGGCCAACATGCGCTGGCAAAACTTCTATAACAGCTATGACCCGGACGGCATGATCCTGGCCAGCATCGGCAACGGTGACACCGGGCTGGACGCCCGCTATAACGCCTATCCCTGCTATACCCAGGAAATGGCCGACGAGCTGGACGCCATTGCCAATGAATACGGCCTGGCGCTGCTGAACAGCCCCACGCTGTACGGCATCAGCGACGCGCTGCCGGAGCGGATCGCCAACGTCCTGCCGAAGAGCTGCGAGACCTACGGCCATGTATTTGACGGCGGCTACGCTTATGACAGCGGCAGCTTCATGGCAGAGGGCACCTTCACGCTCTCTGACGGACGCTGGCCCTATCCCGTCAGCTACCAGCTGGTATGCAACGAGAAGGGCTATCTGTCCGTATCCTATCTGGCCATCGGCGACGCGGACGACTATACCCAGTGGGAATACGAGACCGCCTGCGGCGTACCGGTCATGCTGGCCACAGGGCCTGACAAGGCGCTGATCATCGTGGACCGGCCGGAGGCATTTCTGGTGGTAAATGTGCTGGATATCCGCTGGGGCGACACGGAAGCAGGCGAGATGACCATGCCTCGCGAGGTGCTGGAGACCATCGCAGACGCGTTTTCCTTTGACACCGTGGAATAAGCAAAAAAGAACACCCAAATGGGGTGTTCTTTTTTTGCTTCAGTTGTTCTCGCCCCGGTCGTAGGCGACGACCACACGGCGGTTGGGCTCAGTACCCACGGAATAGGTGGTGACACCCTTCACGTCCTGCAGGGCGGCGTGGATCACATGGCGCTCGTAGGCGTTCATGGCCTCCAGCGTAACGCTGCGGCGGTACTTTTTCACCTTGCCGGCCACCTTCATGGCCAGGCTCTCCAGGCTGGCCTCGCGGCGGGCCCGGTAGTTCTCTGCGTCCACATGGACGCGGATACGTTTCTCGCTGCCGCTGTTGACGGCGTAATTGGTCAGCTGCTGGATGGCGTCCAGGGTCTCGCCCCGGCGGCCGATCAGGGCACCCAGCTTCTGGCCCTCCAGAATGACCTTATAGCGGCCCTTCTCCTCCTCGTACACCTTCACGGCGGCGGGGCAGTCCATATGCTCCAGCAAGCCGGTCAGGAACGCGGTGATGCGCACGGCGTTGTCGTCGGTGCACTCCGGCAGATCCACGGCGGGAGCGGCAGGCTTTTCCACAGGGGCGGCCTTCTCCTCACGCTTGGGCTGAGGCTTGGCCTGCTTGGGCTGCTGGGGTCTGGACTGCTGGGGACGGGGCTGTTTGGGCTGCTGCGGTTTGGGCTGGGGTTCTTCCTTTTTCTCGGGCTTTTCAACGACAGCAGGCTTGACGGGTACGGCGACCTCCTCCATGGGAGCCTCGTCGGGGCCGTAGGTCACGCGGACGCGGGCGGGCTTGGCGCCCATGCCCAGAAAGCCGCTCTTGGCCCGTTCCAGAATCTCCACGGACACATCGTCACGATCCATGCCCAGCTGGGCAAGGGCGCTCTGGATGGCCTCTTCCTCGGTCTTGCCTGTTACATCGATATAACTCATAGACAAAACTCCTTATTCGTCGTAATGCTTTTCGCTGTACGCGCGTCCGCGGGCGTAGGGACGGTTGCCCACACGGCCTGCCTCGGTGGTGGAGGCGCGCTTATCCTTGGGTTCCTCCTTGGGCTGCTTCTTCTTGCTGCCCTGCTGGGGCTTTTTGGCGGTGTTGACCTGCTCCAGCTGGCGGTTATAGTTCTCGCGGGCGGCCTGCATCTTGGCAGCGCGCTTTTCCCGCTTCTCCCGCTCCTTCTCGGTCTCCTCCTCCTCCAGCTTCTTGCCGAAGTACTTGTTGAGGATCAGCTCCTGAATGGCGGAGAAAGCGGCGTTGGCGATCCAGTACACGCACAGAGCGGCAGGGAACATGAAGCCCATCCACACCGTCATCAGGGGGAACAGGTACATCATCATCTTGCTCTGGCTGTTCATGGTGTTGGAGCTGGCCTTCATGGACACCATGCTCATCAGCAGCTGCAGTGCAGCGGCGATGAAGGGCATGATCAGCAGGCCCCACACCGGCCAGCCGCCGCCGGGGAACTGGCTCATGACCTGAGAGGGCTGGCTGGCCAGATCCACACCCAGGAAGTTGTAGTCCAGGTCGATCAGACCGTCGAACTTGCCGGCGAAGTCGGCCCAGTGCTCATGGATGAAGTCGGTCAGATAGATCTGCTCATAGGCGTTGTTGCTGGCGGGCGCGGTATAGCCCAGAGAGGTGGCCAGGGTGGTGATCTCGGTGATCACGTCGTTGGACAGGTTCATGAAGAACCGCAGGGGGGTACGGATGATGTAGTACAGGGCGATCAGGATGGGGAAGGGCAGGAAGGACCACAGGCAGCCGGACATGGGGTTGACGCCCTCCTTGGCGTACAGGTCGGCCATCTCCTGCTGCTGCCGCTCCTTGTTGTTGGCGAAGCGGGTCTGGATATCCTTGATCTTGCCCTGCATCCGGTTCATGCGCAGCATGCTCTTCTTGCTCTTCATCTGGAAGGGCAGGATCACCAGCTTCACCACCAGGGTGAAGAGGATCAGGGCCACGCCGTAGGAGCCGGTCAGGCTGTAGAACATTCTCGTCAGCCATGCGAAAGGCACACAGATATAATATCCGATTTGTGCAAACATTGTTTTTCCTCCGTAGGTCGTTTACTTTTGTTGCGGATGTGGAAAATCGTGGGAAAACACCTCAAACGGTTCGGTTTATGGCACGGGGTCGTACCACCCGCCCTTGTGGAACGGATGGCACCGGAGAAAACGGCGGAACGCCAGCCAGCCGCCCTTCCACGCACCGTACTTTTCCACCGCCTCCAGCGCGTACTGGGAGCAGGTGGGGATAAAGCGGCACCGGGGCGGAAACAGGGGGGAGACAGCCGTCTGATAAAAACGGATGGCCTTCAGAAGCGCACGCTTCATGCCTCCGTCTCCACCAAGCCCAGCGCCTCCAGCGCGCGGGCATACTGCCTGTCCATTCTGGCGTAGGGGGTATGGACAGCCTTGACGCGGCCCACCAAGATCACGTCATAGCCCTTCTTCATCTGAGGAAGGTGCAGGCGGTACATTTCACGCAGCTGGCGGCGGATGCGGTTGCGCACCACGGCCTTGCCCAGCTTGGTGCTGACGGTGACGCCCAGACGGGTGCGGCCCTGCTTATTCTTCTGGCAGTAGACCACAAGACAGGGCTGGACGCTGGACTTTCCCTTTCGGTAAATGCGCCGGAACACATAATTCTCTTTTACGGTCACGGCAGCCTTCATGGTTTCTCCTTTGTGGGGATGCTTCGTAGGGGCCGGCGTCCTCGACGGCCCGCCGGTTTACCGAAGCGTTTTCGTAAGGGGAGCGGGGCGTCGAGGACGCCGCCCCCTACAACATATCATGTGACCCGCTTGTTTATCCCGAAAAATGCAAATACCAACAGGGACGGCAGTTTTCCCTTCCACCGTCCCTGGCTTATTTAAGCTTGTTTGGGGTGCACTTTCCGCCGTCCTCAGTGGGTCAGGCGGGCACGGCCCTTGGCGCGGCGGCGAGCGAGAACCTTGCGGCCATTGCTGGTAGCCATTCTCTTACGGAAGCCGTGCACCTTGGAGCGCTGGCGCTTCTTGGGCTGATAGGTACGGAACATTGCATGACACCTCCATCTTCAAAATATCGCCTCCGCTCATGCTTGCATGGCGGCGCGTACTCGACAGCGGACGCAAGTCCGCCGCAGTCGACTTGGAAAAATGCGCAAACGCGCAACTGATATTATACAGAAAAACAGTAACGTTTGTCAACAACTAAATATTGTGTGTCTGTCGAAAGATGGGAACAAATAAAGGTGCAATACGGCGGGGTGAGGTCATCCCGCCCTACGTAATAACCCCCGATAAAATTTCGTAGGGCGGCATGTGGTCATGCCGCCGCGCCTTTGATATCGCTTTGTAGGGGGCGGCGTCCCCGACGCCCCGTTCCCCTTACGGAAATGTTTCGGTAAACCGGCGGGCCGTCGGGGACGCCGGCCCCTACGAAAAAGGATCACCGGCAATCTGTCTCCCCCTTGCATTTCTCCCTGTCCCGTAGTATCATTATTATTTACTGAACAATTTGCAAACCGGAAAGGAACCCTATCTCATGGCAGCAGAAAACAAGCTGGGCGTCATGCCCATTTCCAAGCTTATCTGGAATATGTCCCTTCCCATCATCGCCTCCATGCTGGTACAGGCCCTGTACAACATCGTGGACAGCGTGTTCGTCAGCTGGGTCAGCGAGGCATCGCTGACCGCCGTGTCCCTGGCCTTCCCGGCCCAGAACCTGATGATCGCACTGGGCGCCGGTACGGCGGTGGGCGTCAACGCCCTGATGGGCCGCGCGTTGGGTGCGGGTGAGCAGGAGCGGGCTGACCGTGTGGCGGTGAACGGCCTGTTTCTGGCATTCGTGGGCTTCGCCCTCAGCTGCGTGCTGGGCCTGACCTGTGCCGGAGCGTTCCTCCGCTCCCAGACCCAAGTGGAGGAGATCATCACCATGGGCGAGCAGTACCTCCACATCGTCATGGGCGGCTCCTTTGCCCTGTTCGGCCAGATCATGCTGGAGCGCCTGCTGCAGGGCACGGGCCGCTCCCTGCTGAGCATGTACACCCAGGGTCTGGGCGCCATCATCAACATCATCCTGGACCCGGTGTTCATCTTCGTATTCGACATGGGCGTGGCCGGCGCGGCCATCGCCACGGTCATCGGCCAGATCTGCGGCATGTCACTGGCGGTGTATTTCAATGTAAAGAAGAACAAGGACATCACCCTCCGCATCCGGGGCTTCCGGCCCGACTGGCGGCTGATCGGCAGCATCTACGCCATCGGCCTGCCCAGCGTCATCATGGTGGCCATCGGCTCCGTCATGACCTTCCTGATGAACAAGATCCTCATCACCTATCACTCCGCCCACGAGACGGCGGCCACCGCCTTCGGCATCTATTTCAAGCTGAATTCCTTCATCTTCATGCCGGTATTCGGCCTGAACAACGGTGTGGTGCCCATCATCGCCTATAACTACGGCGCGCAGAACCGCGCCCGCATGGTGGAGGCCGTCAAGCGCAGCGCCATCTATGCCTCTATTATCATGCTGGCGGGCATGGCGCTGTTTCTGGCCATCCCCGGCACACTGCTGAAGATCTTCGACGCCACCGACACCATGCTGACGGTGGGCATCCCCGCCCTGCGGATCATCTCCCTCAGCTTCTGGATCGCCGGAGCCTGTATCGCACTGGGCGGCTCTTTCCAGGCGCTGGGAAAGTCCCTGTACTCCATGATCACCTCCATCGTGCGGCAGTTGGTGTTCCTGATCCCTCTGGCCTATGTGCTGGCCCGGTACGGCCAGACCATCGGCAACGACGACCTGGTATGGTGGTGCTTCCCCCTGGCAGAGGTGGCATCGCTGTTCGTAACGCTCGCCTTCTTCCGGCGGCTGTACCGGACGCTGATCGCCAAGATCCCGGAGCACGGCACCAACAGCGGCGGAGAAGAGAGCTTACTGGGATAAAATCATATTTCATTGAAAAGAGCGGACATGCGTCCGCTCTTTTTTCTTCGCGCGTTTAATTAGAATAAGTATTGCTTTACTTTTTCATTACTTTCTGGTATAATTATGGTGAGATAAATATGCGCAAACGGGAAGGGAGTACAGGGATGAATTCACTGTCCGATGTATGGAAAACAGTGCTTGACCGGCTGAAAAAACAGCTTTCCGATACCACCATCAATACCTGGTTCGACGAGGTGACCGTGGTCACCATGGAGGATTCGGCCCTGGTGCTGCATTGTGGGAACGTATTCAAAAAGAGCACCATTGAAAAACGCTTCACGCCCCAGATCAAGGAGGCGCTGCGGGATATCTTTTCCTCTGATCTTGAGGTAAAGCTGCTGGATGACGATCAGCTGTCCGCCTATCACGGGGTCAGGCCGGATCATCCCGATACGCTGGCCGACAGCGAGGCGTTTACCTTTGAGACGTATGTGGTGGGCCCGCAGAACAAGATGGCCTACGCCGCCGCCCGCAGCGTGGCGGAGAAGCCAGCCGGCTCCTTCAACCCGCTGTTCATCTATGGCGACAGCGGATTGGGCAAGACGCATCTGCTTCACGCCATCGCCCGGCAGACCAAGCGCCTGCGGCCCGAGAGCAGTATAGTGCTGGTAAAGGGCGTGGATTTCACCAACGACCTGATCGAGGCCATCCGCGGCGGCACCACCTCCGAATTCCGCGAGAAATATCAGAGCGAGAATCTGCTGCTGGTGGACGATATCCAATTCATTGCCGGTAAGAAGCAGACGCAGGAGGAATTCTTCCATACCTTCAACACCCTGTATGAATCGGGCCGCCAGATCGTGCTGACCTCCGACCGGCCGCCAAAGGAGATGACCCAACTGGAGGACCGCCTGCGGACGCGGTTTGAGTGGGGACTGATGGTGGACGTTGAGCCGCCGGATTACGAGACGCGATTGGCCATCATCCGCAAC
>OJLA01002211.1_pt1 | contig 11846 bp, 6 predicted proteins | sample 1596611 | NCBI WGS metagenome assembly OJLA01 (sample SAMEA4350168, study PRJEB24818) | metagenome | biome: human; feature: gut; material: faeces | place: Denmark | collected 2013-09
AAGATATGTACGGTCAACAACGGTCTATGTCCTCTCGGAACGAAAACACCCGCCGCGGCAAGCCGCAGTTGGCTGCGGCCTCTCGCAGCGGGCGCTGGATGGCTTCGTGTTATCCTGCGTGGGTCTCGGTGTCAGCCTCATCGGGCACGTCCACCAGGGAGATATCCGCGCCCACCGCGCGGAGCTTGCCCACCAATTCTTCTATCCAATCCTCATCTTGTTCCCCATCTTCTCCGCCCTGCAAGACAAAAGTCCCGAAGCCGAGCCGTGCCCCCTCCCGGCAACAATCGAGTATTTGCTCCTGAGACAAACGGTAGCGCGAGGCGAAACGGTTGGAACGGCGAAGCCCGCAATAATAACAGTTGTTGCGACACCACGAAGAGATTTCAACGAGTCCGCGAATGAATATCCCGTTCCCGAAACGCTTCCGGGCAGCCTCTGCCGCAAGGGCACGAAGAGACTCATCCTGCCCGTCGTCCAAACCGGCAAGTAACAATCTCCAACCTTCCCTACCGGGACTTTTTCCAGCCAAAAGTACATCCAACAGGGCTGAAAAACCGCTTTCTGAAATATTATTGAAACATTCTGTCATAAAATTAACACAAAGATACAAAAGATTGCCTTTTTTTTCGTAGATTTGTCCAATAATCAAAACTAAATAATCCTAAACGATGGCATATAACAACAACATCATGTTCATCCGCTACCAATTATTGGCGCGTTTGGTGAAAATGTGGAAAGAAAACGAGTTATTGGAAAAAGTAGACCGGCTGCCTGTGGAACTGCATCCACGCAAGCAAAAACCGTTGGGGCGTTGCTGCGTGTATAAAGAACGTGCAGTGACAAAATACAAGACCATGGCCATGATGGGCTTTGACATGACGGATGAAACCGACGAAACCGAACGTCTGTCTACCTACGCCGCCCGCATGATGGAACGAAAAGAAATCGATTCGGAGAAAAGTATCCTCAGCGTAATGGACGAAGCGTGCTCTTCGTGCGTGAAAATCAACTACGAGGTGACGAACCTGTGCCGCGGCTGTGCCGCGCGGCCTTGCTACAACAACTGTCCGAAAGATGCCATTCACTACGACAGCGAAGGGAAAGCCTACATCGACCACGAAAAATGTATCAGTTGCGGCCGGTGCCATCAGGTATGTCCTTACCACGCTATCGTGTACATTCCTGTGCCGTGCGAAGAGGCTTGTCCCGTGAAAGCCATTTCCAAAGACGAATACGGCGTAGAGCATATCGACCCGGAAAAATGTATCTATTGCGGCAAATGCCTGAACGCTTGTCCGTTCGGTGCCATATTCGACCAATGTGCCGTATTCGATGTGCTGAACCGCATCAAGGAAGGACGACAAGTAGTGGCTATGGTGGCCCCCTCCGTGTTGGCCCAATTCAAACAGCCGGTAGAGAAAGTATTCGGTGCATTGAAAGCCATCGGTTTCAGCGACGTACTCGAAGTGGCATACGGCGCCGAAGAAACCATACGGCGGGAAGCGGAAGAATTCAAAGAGAAATTGGAAAGCGGAGCTGCGTTCATGACCACCAGTTGTTGCTCGGCTTACGTACAGTTGGCGCGGAAACACATCCCCGAAATCATGCCTTACGTGTCTTCCACGGGTTCTCCCATGTACTACGTAGCGGAATATGCCCGCAAAAAACATCCGGAAGCCCTGACGGTGTTCATCGCCCCCTGCGCCTCCAAAAAGGCGGAAGGACGCGAGAATCCCAACGTAGACTTCGTATGGACGTTCCGTGAACTGGATGCCGTCATTGAAGGAATGGAAATAGACATGGCGGCATGTGAGGACTTTACGCCCGAAGAACATGCCGGACATGACGCACACGGCTTTGCCAAGACCGGCGGTGTATTCACGGCCGTAAAAAACATGGTAGGCGACCCAGAACTGCAAGGTACACTGATAGCTGACCTGAACAAGAAAAACATTGCCGCACTGCGGGCGTACGCCAAAACGGGCAAATGCCCTACGCGCATGATTGAGGTGATGGCTTGCCCGGGCGGCTGCATCAGCGGTCCGTGCGCCTGCAACGAGGGTATGGCCGCCATCCGGCAGTTTGACGCGGAACTGAAGAAAAAGGAATAGTATTTACTTCAAAAATAAAAACCATGAAAAAATTATGGACGCTGTGTACCTGCTGTTTGTCTGTCGGCATGATGTGGGCACAAACCGGAAACTGGACGGACGAAGGCAATTACGACACATCATGGTGGGACGGTAACAACCGGCCGGAATACCATATTTCCACAGCAGAACAACTGGCAGGACTATCATACTTATCTAGTCAAGGCAGGACATTTCCTGCAAGCCGCATTATTTTGGACAACGACTTGGATATGGAAGCGCATTATTGGGTTCCCATAGAGGAATTCACTGGCTTCTTCGATGGTAACGGCCATACCCTGTCCGGCATACACGTACAAAATATCTACGGGAATTCAGGATTCATTGCTACGCTCAAAGGTTATGCCAGAGATTATACGAGAGGAACAGTTTACAACCTGACATTAGATGAAACCTGCGAGCTGGCTTCCGCAGGACTAAATTCCACAGCCACGGTCGGTGGAATCGTCGGTGAAGCGGCAACCTACACAACCATCGCGGCTTGCCGCTTCCTTGGAAAAATCACCTTCGATGACCACCGGGGCGAACTCACTATAGGTGGCATCGTGGGCAGTACGAAAGGGACTGTAAACAGTTGCCGAAACGAAGGAGCCATTACCGTGAAAGTGTCGCAAAAGGGAAGCGCGGAAGCAGGAGGCATCGTGGGAGTGTGCAACGGGAAAGATATCCGCATCACCAACTGCATCAACCAAGCCACCCTGTCGGGCACCAGCGCATCTTACCAAAGCGAAGGCATTGAACTAGCAGGCATAGTGGCCACCAATTTTTCCGGCTCCACCATCAACGGCTGCCTGAACGAAGGAGAGGTAAACATACGGTTCAGTTCGTCACAAACGATATACAGCCCGTTCTCGGCTGCCGGCATTACCACCAGTAATTATGGCCTCGTCATCAACAGCGGCAATACGGGACGCATTGCCGTACAAAGCGACATGAAAGCCACCGTAGGCGGCATCAGTTCTCACAATTCAGGAAGTATTGTAAACAGCTACAACATCGGTGCCATCGCATGCAACGGCCGGAAAGGACAAACGTTCTACAATAACGGAGGCGGTATCACCGGCGTATTCCAATACAGTACAATAGGTATCACGCCCTTGATTTACGGATGTTACAATTCGGGGACGGTAAGTTCCACCGGATCGGAAGAACAGATAGGTAGCATCGCAGGGGATGCCAGTTACCTGATAGACAAATACAACGTACCGACCCGCATCCGGAATACTTATTACAGCACGGAAACGGGAAAGTCCATCGGCAATGACTATTACCAACAGTCACAGTACATCTTAGGCGTATTCGACATGAAAGGCAAAGATTTCCGGCAGGACTTAAACGAGGCTGCCCAAGCCTATAACGACACGGCCACTGCGGACAAAGGCCACGCCTGGACGGGGGACAACTACACCCTTCCACATTTCCGCACGGCGGATGTCTTTTCTACCGGAACGGACTATTACACCGCGCATCTGGAGCGAATCACCCCGAATCCGGACGACGTTCCAAGCAACATGGTATTGAAATACAAGAAAACCACAGAAACGGACTACACGGAAATTCCATGGAGCGACACGGAAACAGACATTGAAGTATCTCCTGACACGGAATACGAATACTTGTTAGCATGGGAAGAAAACGGTATGGAAAACCTCATGCCGTCCAAAAAGTTCAAGACCGGTAACTTATTCGAGGAACTGAGCGCACAACCCACACGTACTACAGCCGACCTGCTTGCCCTCATCAAGGGTGACCCGGCAAAAGTAAAGAAAGTGAGCTTCGAGGTGGGCATCGGCCATCCGCTGGAAGAAGGATACAAGATTATAGCTGTTGTGGACGGCAGCCCCATGGACGAAACAGGATTCGTGCGTGCTACCGTAACGGGACTGCAAGGCAACACGTCCTATTGCATGCGAGCTATCGTAAAAACCGAACACGAGACCATTTACAGCAGTGCACGGTTCTTCACCACGAAGAACACGGGAGTACTCTGCCATACCATAGAACTTAACGCCACGCAAACCCGCATAACCGCCTTGCATACATTGAACACGGACAAAATAGAAGGCACGCTAAAAGAAAGCGGCTGCTACTACGTGCCTCTCGACACATTAGAGAAACACAACTGGGCATGGAACGACATGACCTTATGGACGAAAGTGAAAGGAGAACCTTCTACCCACGGGATTGACAAAAATGTATTCAAGACCACCATATCCGGACTGATAGAGGGCACGAAATACTCCATCAGGCATTACGCTATCGTAAACATCCCAGACGAAGGCGACATTGAGGAAACGTTCTACAACAACCTCGGGGATTATTATCCTACCCTTCCCGTCGCGGTTTCCTGGGCTTTGAAAGAAGCCACACAGACTACGGCGACCCTCGTTTGCCGTTTCGACACGGGAGATGCCACTGTGATAGAAAAAGGATTGGAATTGAACGGGAAGCACTATGTGCTCAACGGGAAAGACTCTCTCGTGACACTGACAGGACTATATCCCGGCGGATACTATTCCCCGACAGCTTACGTGAAAACGCCACACGGGACTTATGCCAGCGGATGGAACTCGTTCTCCACCCTTCAGGTCACCGTCGGTGGCAATGTCGTGGAAGCCTTGCAAACCTCTGCACTGGTCACGGTGTCGTCCGACTTGGCCGATCCCTCCGCCATTACCGCTTCGGGCGTAGAATGGAAAGTGGGAAACGAAACGTTCCGGAAAGAAGGTACCCCCTGCCGGTTGACAGACCTGCCGGCTCACGCCACCGTATCTTACCGTACCTTTATCCAAATCGGTACGAACAGTACTTATTCCGAATGGAACACGTTTACGACACAACCTATCAGCGCCACCATAGAAGCTGCTGATGCATGCTCGCACACTTCGACCACATTACATGCCCTCACGGCGTGTGACACTTACAGCGACGCACAATTCGGTTTCGAGTGGCGGAAATATGACGCGCCGGATTTGGTTCCGTCGAACACCGTGCTCGCACAACCTCCCGTAGACGGCAAACTGGCTTTCAGCCTGCGCAGCCTAACGCCAAGTACTTACTATAAATACCGCGCTTTTGTGAAATACCAAGAAAAAGAGTATTTCAGCGAATGGATAGGATTCGGGACAGCCGATGCTTTCGTACTCTTCCCGCCCACCGTGCAAACCATCACCATCACATCGCCGGACGGTACGTCCGTCACATTGATGGGCTACATCATCAGCGGTTCGGAAGAAATCCTGCAAAAGGGATTTGAATACTGGACAGAGGATATTGCCAGAAGCTACGCCGACAAGCAAACGGTTATCGTGGACGGCGAGAAAATGAAAGCAGAGCTGCATGACTTGAACCCTTACACCACAGATAAATACAGGAGTTTCGCTAAAACCGCGTCCTGAACGACCTACGGCGAAGAACCAACGGTCACTACTGGTGGGGCAAGCAGCATCGCCGCAAGTGAAGCCGGAAAATTCTCCGTGCACCTGACACCCAACCCTGTCAGGGAGAGTGCCACATTGGTCGTCGACCACACGCAAGACGGAACTGTGGTTTACCGGATTTATTCTTTAGGAGGCAACCTCATAAAGCATGAAGAAATCGCAGCCCAAAACGGGAAAACTGAGATGCCGGTTTACGCACACGACTATACCCATGGTACTTACTTGATACAAGTAATCTACAAGGATTATAAGGAAACCATAAAAATGCTCGTAAAATAAAAGACATTCACAACAATAAGAAAGGGAACGACCAAAATGCTGTCGTTCCCTCTTTATTGTTGTGAAATTACCCTCAAATTTCTTCATCTCCTCTTTCAATCAATACTTGTTCCTTTTGCTGTTGCATCCGGCTATATTTACGCCAACGCACGCCGTTAATCAATTCCGACACACCATAAAGCATGAAACTCACTCCCAAAAGAATGAACGGGACGGAAGCGGATTCCAACGGATTGAAAAGCACAAATACGCCTAAAGCCGTAATCAATAATGTGAAAAACAAAACATACCAACGGAAAGGTATCAAACGACGCAAGCGAAACATATTCCACAACTGATTGATGCCGGCCACCACCATCAGAAAACCGAAAATATACATCAGATAAGTAATGAACAGCCCCGGGAAGAAGCCAAGAAATACTCCAAACAGCAAACTGCCCAACCCCACCATAGGAAATACGGGCTTGACCGGTACTTTATCCGAATAACGGATAATGAAATAATTAATGAGCGAGACTAATCCGGAAATCAGAAACAATCCGCCGATTACTTGCACCAACAATCCGGTCATCCTCTCCGGATTGGATACTAACAAAAGGCCGATAAGCAAAGCGCATACGGCACGAAAAATATAACTGTTCACTATCTTCATAAGTGTAAATGTTTAATGTTTATACACAGCTAAGGTACGATATTATCATTGAAAAAACGAAAGAAACCCTGAAAAATCGGCAAAAAAGCCGATTAAACGGATTTATTTTACTTACTTTACCTCTTATTACACGACAATCTTATCTTTTATGACAGAACTTTATCTGGTGAGACACGGACAAACGGAAGAAAATGCAGCCCACATCCTGCAAGGACACATGCCGGGGCATTTGTCACACGAAGGAATTGCACAAGCACAAGCCCTACGGGATGAATTGAAGAATATCCGTTTCGATGCTTTATTGTGCAGCGACTTGAAACGCTGTATGGACACCGCTATGATACTGAACGAACCGCACGGCCTGCCTCTTGAATCCACACCTCTCCTTCGCGAACGGGATTGGGGACCGTTCACGGGTATGGATATCCTGAAGGCACGTACAAAGATAGACCACCGGGCCGAACCCGTAGAATCCATGTTTCGCCGGGCGGAAACATTCCTGCTCGATACAGTGTCCCGTTACAAAGATAAACGTGTATTGGCAGTAAGTCACGGACTTTTCTGTCGTGTCATCCAGGCAGCCTGTTCGGGTAAGACCATTCGCGACATTCCACGTATGGACAATGCGGAGGTGCGCCGCCTCATCCTCACACCGCCGTTCTCCTTCTCCTGCCAACAAGAAGAAAAGGAGACTGGAGCGACGGCAAATTAATTTATGGACAGCCCCTTTACTTCTTTACCGGATATAGTTCATTTTACCCATGTTACAAAATAAAATCTTTATTGCTTCCCCTCCCCAAGAGTTTTTCTGAAAAGCCCTTTCATCCTTCAGGTCGCATATCAACTGCTTGTTATATAATATATTATGGAATGAAAGATAAGGAGGCCGTCTTTCAGCTTCCTTTCATTGCGGAGAGCGGTAAAAAGTTCTGCGCCGAATGATTTTTCAATCTCAGTCGAATGATTTTCCAATCTCAGCCAAACGAAATGAAACGTGACTGAAAGATGACTGAAACATCTTTCAGCCTGTAACATCAATATTATGAACGGATTACCATGTAACCTGAAAGATGAAGGTGCTTTTGGTGAAATCCCGGTGTAGGGGATATGTCCAACCCGCAGGAAAGACAATATTCCCATTGACTGCCTACTGTTCCATACTGCCCCTTTGTTTTTTCAATGGCATAATACAAGGATGGAAATGTCCTGCCACCGTCGGCTGTCCGGATTCAGTTATGAATCCGGACTTTCTGAACGTACTCCCCGATTCGCACCACATAGATGCCGGACGGCAAACGGAACGTCTGTTCCCCTGCTTCGTAACGACCGGACAGTATCCGGTGGCCATCCCAAGCATAGACGGACAAGACAGACGGAACGGACAAAGACACCCACAAACATCCCTCCCTCGCGCCGATTTGGCAACCGGCCGGTTTGCTTGCAACTTCAAGCGCGTCGCCCTTTTTCGGCTTCAATATGGATACATCATCTACAAACGCCCCACAAGCTCCTTCCGTTTTGGCCAAGAATATGACTTGAAGGCGTTCCGTGCTCACGGGCAAATCCACTTCCTGTTTCGTCCACGTACCGGTTATTGCATCCAAAACCTGCAAAGGAATCCATTCCTTCGAGGTTTCCTTTTTACAATACACTTCCAACGTAACCTGTCCTCCGCTTCGTGCCTTGTTCTGGTAAAAAAAACGCAATTTGGCATTACCGCCGGGATTGTCCGTCACGGGCGGTGACACCATCACACCTCCCAAACTTCCCAACATAAACCGCTGTACCAACCCCATATAATATGAGCCATCTGCCGCATCGGTTATGTAGTCCCACGAAACGATTTCCCCTATTCCTCCGGAACCGTCAGCCACCATACGTTCCCATTCCGTTGTATAGCCCCATTGGCTCGACACTAACCATGATGAAGCGGAAGAGGGATTCTCAAAACTTTCGTTCCATTCCGTCTTCCATTCCGAAGACGAAACCGTACCATCCACCGTAAAACGGAAAGAGACCTGCCCGTCCGCAGTGCGGTTTATATCGGACAGTTCGAAGCCTACGTCACTCCCGTCCCATGCAAACGCCGCCGGAACGGTCTGCCCGCCGAACTCCGTTTTACCAGATGAACCGGGGAAAGGGCAACCTGCCGAATTAATCTCACCGTATGAATAAGAAGAAGATGAGGGAACGGACACAGACGAAGAAGCACACACCGGATACATCATTTGCGGTGCCGAAGCGTTTATCGTATTGCCATACGCCCCTTCCTCAATCCGGGGATGCACGTGATACACCATCAGCCCTTCACCAGGCAATGCCGTATCGAACCCGTCACGAACACGGCTCTCCAACAAATAAAAATCCCCCTCGGAACCTGTATCAACCCGGTACACGCCGTCTTTCTCCCAAGTGGAAGGATGGAGCGAATAATCTCCTGTATGCGTCAACGTAGTCACGCCCACCCAACCGAAATCATAGGCTTTCACGTAAGGGTTGAAATGTGCCGGGGTGATACCATCGTTATTCCAACTGCCTTGCGCCATGACATCCCATACGCCCGTGCCCTCGAAACTACCGCCCGTGGTATAATCGGTATCGTAATAGTCCATCGCCCCCAAAGCATGCCCCATTTCGTGGCAGCAAGGTCCGATACGTGATATACCTCCTCCACGGTTTCCCCGTAGCTCCGGCGTACAGGAATAACGGTCTATCTTCATGCCTTGCATGGTGATTTCCGGGAACATGGCCTCATGCGACCAAATGGCGGAGGGAGAAGCCCCGGCTTCTTCACCATATCCGGCAAACACGATATGCACGTTATCCACATAACCGTCTCCGTCGGCATCATAATCCTGCAAGTCGATTTCCCGCACGGCATGTTCCATGGCTTCGAGAAACAAAACATACGGGTTCACGTCCGAACCGCCATAACCGTTCGAGCCATAATAAGCCATAGGATACACGGCCCTGTAAGGCCCTAATACGTCGCAATGAAACGAAAGCTGCCCGTAGGAAACCTCTCGGAAGTAATCATAGACGCTTCCCTGCGCCCCGTCCACGGCATAACCAGGCTCATTGAAAAGTGCATCGAAATCCGCCTCGGTCTTAGTGAAGCTTACATCGGCAAATGACATCAGGATTACCAAGGCACGACGTTCTCCAACGACTGCCGCATGCCTTCCTCGTTTTTCAACAGCCCTATTTCTGTACGATAGCCTCTTCTTTTGGGCTTCGTCCACCATAGGACGCAACCCTTTCGGCTGTTGCGCCAGAAAACGACGCAAACTTTCCGGACGTTCGGCATCGGCACACAATTTATAACCAGAACGGACAGCATTTCCCATGCTGTCCGCCTTAGCAAAATACCATTCATTTCCTGAAGGTAGTAAGGTATAATTGTCTGTGGTCAAAGCCCATTTGTTGTATTCGTCGCCTTTAAGACGAATTGACACTTCCGTACTGTCCCCAAACTTATAAAGGATTTTATGAGGATAGGCAGGAACTGAATACATCTTTATAGAAAACAAAGAAAACACAGCTAACCAACATCCCCTTCTTCTCTTATTCATTCTACAAATAAAAGCTACTTTTTATATAATATAGAGATTTCCTCTCCATTTGAAGTATTAGTCAATACCATTTTAACGCCTTCACTAACAACGCCTTCAAGATTTGCCTTTCCCGTTTGTTGGGGTCTAAATACAATCAAAGTTCCAGAATATGTATAAGAATAAGGACTTGACGTATTGTCAACAATCGTACCTCCTGCATTTCTTTGTTCTACTTCATAATAAGCTTTTGTTTCATCCGCAAAGCGAATACGCGTTGTTATAGTACCAGACTCATAAATATCTTCATATTCCCAAACTGTTCCCGCATAGGGATGTCCTTCATCATCATCACTACAACTAGAAAAGGACAAAACCGATAATACGGCCACAAACATCCAACTCAAAAATTTTAAAGTCTTCTTCATAACATTTCTTTTTAATTATTAATATGAAATTAAACTGATGCAAAGTTAAGGAGGAAAATGCGTTAAGACATATAGAATTTGTAGACGTAACGGCTACAAACCGTAGACAAAACCGCTACGGTTTGTTATCGGAAACAAAGTCGTCGGTATAGTACTTAAAGAAATCATGAGACAAAACACAAGAAATACGATAGAGCAACAACGTGTCTATGCTCTCCTTACGAAATAGTTTGTACACATTGGTACGGTCGCAATAGAGTTCCTTTGCAAACCATGACACGGAACGTCGCTGGCGGCGCAGTTCCTGTTCGATGAGCTGACCAATGTGTACCATAAAAACAAAAGCGTAAACCATCCAATCCCATGACTCCACCTCGGTACCGCCAAGTAACCACGTCCAGTCATAAGTATGGATGGTTCACGCCCAAACGGACGCGAACCTTCCCCTACTTATTCTCTGGACTGTAATTTTGGCGGTTTCAGGTAGAGAGAATAAGAGCTAAAAGCTCGTTTTCTTAAAAGCTGAATGGAATCACTATTCCACTATTTATATGTTTATCTTTATTGTCGTCTGACTACTTTTGTTCTTACAAAGCCCAAAGTTACGAAGATTCCGGCAAAAGTACAAACGGGTAAAAGAAAAGCGGTGGTTCGGCTTCTGAGATTGCTTACCTCAAAATGCTCAATCATTGAGCAATTTTCTCCGTTTTTTGCTCAACGATTGAGCAAAATGAGTATCTTTGCCCTCCACGCCTTCAAACATGTGCTCACACCGCCTGCAACTCCGAAATCTGCCGGAGTATCCCGACGGCATCTTTCACCGAACGCACTTCCTGAATCACCATCGAACGGCGGCCGTTAGCCTCACGCAGGTTGCTGCGATGGGCATTCATGGCAGCGTATGCGATGCACTGCCCGAAAGCCTTGCTCTCGAAATAAGCACTCTTCTCGTTCTGCACGAAATAAAGCACCATACGCCCGGCCTTGAGGAATATCTTTTCTGCACCGAGGCACTTGCCGAGACGACGGAGCGTCACTACACGAATCAATTCCTCACCCTCCTCCGGAATCTCTCCGAAACGGTCTTTCATGCGCAAGCGGAATGCCTCCACGTCTTCGTCGCGCTCCAGACCGTCCAATTCGCGGTAGAGGAGCATGCGCTCGCTGCTGCTGGGCACATAATCATCGGGAAAAGACATCTGCAAGTCGCTCTCCAACGCGCACTCGTCCACAAAGTTCTCACCGCCCAAGTCGTTCCCCTTCCTGATTTCCTCGGCATAGAGGTCGCCGAACTCATCATTCTTCAGTTCCTTCACGGCCTCGGACAAGATTTTCTGATAGGT
>OJLA01002222.1_pt1 | contig 11806 bp, 9 predicted proteins | sample 1596611 | NCBI WGS metagenome assembly OJLA01 (sample SAMEA4350168, study PRJEB24818) | metagenome | biome: human; feature: gut; material: faeces | place: Denmark | collected 2013-09
CGGGAAAACTTTGGAGAGAATTTCAGGAGAGAACGACCGAAAATCGTTCACTCACGAAGTCGGAAAACCCGCATGAAACCTAGCAAAACCGGAAAACCACTTCCAAAAAGCCAGTTAGATTTCGAGTCACGCCTCTTCGACCACTTGAGTACTACTCCTTGTTGTATTTCGAGAGAAAATTGCAAGTTGTATATTGCTGATTTCCTCTTGAATCTTAGAAATTTAATGTTAGAATATTGTTAGAAAACGCATCGTTCAGACAGGTTTTGAAGCTTGTCAGGACATCAAAATTGACGTTCCCTCGTGTGATATGGAGACATCCGGCGAAGCATCCACTTGGATTTCGAGTCGTTCTCGTTACGACCACTTCGATACATCTCCATATTCAAATCATGCTGTGGAGCGCAGTGCAAACACTCACACTGTCAACCCTACAGCTTTGTCATTATACCAAAAATCCCGCCTTCCGTCAACTGGTTTTCATTGCAGAAGAGGGGGCGCACGCGGCACCAACACGCCCACATTATAGGAATTGGTCAACCGGTTGCGGCAGATCTCCCACACAAATTTCCGCCGGTCGTTGAAATTTTCGCAAAATATTACTATTTTAAAGCGATTTTGTACAAACGTCTGCCGGGTTCACTGTGATATACTAGTTCTACAACGAGGTCTGCGCTGCGGACCCACACACTGAAAATCTGAGAAGGAGTCGTATCAATGAGAGAGATCATTTCTTTGAACGAAAACTGGACCCTGTCCTTCCCCAAGGGCGACCACGCCACCGAGCAGGTCAACCTGCCCCACACTTGGAACGCTGTGGATGGCAACGACGGCAATGGCAGCTACCTGCGCACCACCGGCGTTTACACCCGCACCTTCACCGCACCCAAGCAGCCCCGCGAGGGCGGCCGCACCTACGTGGAAGTTCTGGCTGCTGCCCTGAACTCCACCGTGAAGGTCAACGGTCAGGTCGCTACCACCCACGAGGGCGGCTTCTCCATCTTCCGTGCGGACATCACCGACCTGTGCCACGAGGGTGAGAACGAACTGACCATCGAGGTCTCCAACGAGGACACCCCGTCCATGTACCCCTCTTCCGCCGACTTTACCTTCTACGGCGGCCTGTACCGCGGTGTCAACCTGATCAGCGTGCCCGACGCACACTTTGATCTGGACTACTACGGCGGCCCCGGCATGATGGTCACCCCGGTTCCCACCGAGGACGGCGGCGCAAACTTCACCATCAAGAGCTTCGTCACCAACCCCGCTGACGACCTGACCGTCATGTACAGCATCGAGGACTGCTTCGGCCGCGAGGTCGCTTCTGCTGTCCGCGGCTCTGGTGACACTGAGGTCACCATCTACGTTCCCGATGCCCAGCTGTGGAGCATGGACGAGCCCAACCTGTACACCGTTATCGCTACTCTGCAGCGCAACAACGAGGAAGTGGACGAGATCGCCGCCAACGTCGGCGTCCGTTCCTTCAAGGTCACTCCCGACGAGGGCTTCTCCATCAACGGCGTACCCACCCCGCTGCGCGGTGTTTCCCGCCATCAGGACCGCGTGTTCGAGGGCAACGCTCTGACCGCCGAGGAGCACTATGATGACGCCATGCTCATCAAGGAACTGGGCGCCAACACCATCCGTCTGGCACACTACCAGCACAGTCAGGACTTTTACGACGCTTGCGATGAGATCGGTTTCGCCGTTTGGGCTGAGATTCCCTTCATCAGCGTCTTCAAGAAGGGCGAGGGCGCTCACAAGCATGTCATGGAGGAGATGAAGGAACTCATCATCCAGAACTACAACCACCCCTCCATCATGTTCTGGGGCATCTCCAACGAGATCCTCATCGGCGGCATCTCTCAGGAGCTGGTGGACACTCATCACGATCTGGAGAAGCTCTGCAAGGAGCTCGACCCGACCCGCCTGACCACCATCGCTCACGTTTCCACCACCCCCGTCAACGGCCCCATGCACCACATCACCGATCTGGAGAGCTACAACCACTACTTCGGCTGGTACGGCGGCAAGATGGAGCAGAACGGCCCGTGGCTGGATCAGTTCCACACAGAGCACCCCGACATCTGCATCGGCATCTCCGAGTATGGCTGCGAGGGCATCATCAACTGGCACAGCAACACCCCCCAGTGCAAGGACTACACCGAGGAGTATCAGGCTCTGTACCACGAGCACATGGCGCAGGTCTTTGAGGATCGTCCTTGGGTCTGGGCTTCCCATGTCTGGAACATGTTCGACTTCGGCTGCGCTGCCCGTAACGAGGGCGGCGTGAGCGGCCGCAACAACAAGGGCCTCGTCACCATGGACCGCAAGACCAAGAAGGACAGCTATTTTGTCTATCAGGCTTACTGGACCCAGACCCCGATGATCCACATCGCTGGCCGCCGCCACGCTCAGCGCGCAGGCGAGACCACCGAGATCAAGGTCTACTCCAATCAGGACACCGTCGTTCTGTACGTCAACGGCAAGGAAGTCGGCCAGCAGACCGCACACCGCGTCTTCAAGTTCAACGTTGCTCTGAACGAAGGTTTCAACACCATCGTGGCCGTTGCCGGCGATGTGAAGGATTCCATCACGCTGGAGAAGGTTGCAGAGGAGCCCGGCTACTACACCCTGCCGGAGTTCAACGAGCGTCAGGAAGGCGTCGCCAACTGGTTCAAGCAGGTCGGCAGCATGGATCTGACCGCGCCCATGGAGTTCCCGGAAGGCTATTACAGCGTGAAGGACACCATGGAAGACCTTGCTAAGAACGAAGAGGCTCTGGCTCTGGCTGCAAAGGCCGTCAAGCTGGCCACCAACTTCGACATCAAGCCCGGCGTCGGCATGTGGGACATGATGAAGAAGATGACCCCCGAAGCCATGAGCAACATGATCTCCGGTATGCCGGAGGGCTTCATCGAGAGCCTGAACGCACAGCTCATCAAGGTCAAGAAGTAATTCTCCCTCAAAAGCAGAACAATGCCCCGGCGGATGCTGCAAATGCAGTGCCCGCCGGGGCATTTTGCGGTTTCATTTTCATTCTCAGGCCGCTGTAACACTCAGCTTCAGACCGAGCTGCTGGAAGATCTTCAGCAGCGTATCGAGGTTTGGCACGGTCTTGAACGACTCGATTCGCGCCACCGACGACTGTGGAATGCCGCACAGCGCAGCCAGTTCCCGCTGGCTCAGGCCCAACGCATTGCGCTGTTCCACCATTGCTTTCACGATCTGCGAAAGTGCCTCCACTTCTTCCATATCCTTGGAGATTTCTGGGTCCACCGTCCGCACATGCTCTTTGTAGTCGTTCCATGTCCTCATCGTCTATCACTCCTTATTTCTTGTAAGCCAATCATCCCGTTCCGCTTTCGCGCGCTCGATCTCTCTTCGAGGTGTCTTCTGCGATTTCTTTCGGAACTGATGCAGCAATACAAATTTATTCTTCCTCCAACAGAAGTAAAACACCCGGTTATTGCCCGGTCGCAGTTCCCAGATATCTTCTACCAGATGCTTCGTAATATTTTCCGGCAGCCGCGTCCCGCTGTCTTGCAGCAGCTGGATATAAAGTGCGATTTGCTTATGCTGTATCCGGGCATCTTTATTCGTTGCACTTTTTACGCGCAATTCTTCCAGAAAGTCCCACAATTCCGAGACGCCGTTTGCGTCTTCATAAAATTCAACTTCATACATTTCACATTTTCCTCAACCAAGCTTCTTTCCTCAGGTTTATGATAGCACATATGCTATCATGTGTCAATCTTCTTTTGTAACTCCCCCAGTCACCTTCGGTGACAGCTCCCTCGGAGAGGGGGGCCAGCCCCCCTTGAGGGAGTAACAGCAAGAGCCCCACGGCGGATGTCGTGGGGCTCTTGTGCATACTTAAACCAAATTCTCAGCGCTTTTTCTTCTTTTTCTTTTTCGGGCCGGAGGAAGCCGCACTGCTGGTCGTATGGGGCGCATTGCGGGCCCGGCGGGACTCATACAGATACTTCGAGAGATTGGGCACCACGATGGCGATGAACGCCAGAACGACGAAGATCAGAAAGCTGGGCTGGTCGTGGTTCGTATTGAACAGCGTTTGCAGGAAGTTGCTCATAACATGTACCTTTCCGGTTTTGCGAAACCGCTCAATGGGGGGTGGCTCACAGCAGGATGAGGCCGTTCTCGTCCGGCTTCATGGGGACGGCGATGATCGCATCCACGAGGGTCATTGCGATGGAAAAACCGCTCCAGCAGGTCGCCAGATAGAGCACCCCCAGAATGGGCCGCTTCGCGTAGAACTGGTGTGCGCCAAAGATTCCCAGAATGCAGAGGCGGAGGTAGGTCTTGCGGTTGACGGCGTGTTTTTCGCGGCCATCATACCATGTGGCCAGATGATCGATGCAGTTCCAGATGAAGCCGTGGTTGGGGTCTTTCTGCCATTGGGTCTTTGCCATTGTTTTGTACCTCTGTCTCTTGTTTCATAAAATCAGGAAAGCCGCCCACCGCGCAGTCAGCCCGGTGAGCGGTCTTCCTTATTGGTTTCTGATGAGAATGTTTTCCGCAGTGTTAAGCGTTAGAATGCAGCTTGGGATCAGGCGTTCTGCGCAGCAGCCATCTTGATCTTCACGACCTCGTCCTGAATCTCGGCCATCTTTTCCTTGGTCAGGGGGTAGAAGTGCATTGCGATCAGGTTGCAGACCAGACCGATCATGATGACGCCGTAAGCGCACAGTGCAGTGCCGATGCGGAGCTTCATGGTGACGGGGTCGCCCATGACGGGGTTGTGGTCAGCGAAGCCGCAAGCGGTGAACATGACACCTGCGATCATGGGAGCGAAGGAAGAGACCAGCTTGTCCACGAAGCTGAACAGGGTGCCCATCAGGCCGGGGACGTACTTGCCCGAACGATAAACTTCGTAGTCAGCGCAGTCAGCGGTCATGGGGATAACGATGTTGCCGGCGAGGTTCTGGAAGCCGCCGGTGAGAACGGTCAGGACAATGTAGAGGATCAGGAAGTAGCCCCAGTTCAGAGCACCGGTCTCCGGGTTGGAGGTCATGGTGGTGGGGTCACCCAGCAGCCACAGAGCGATCAGAGCGCCATTGCCGATCAGAGCACCGACAGAGCCGATGATCATGCCCTTGCGCTGGCCAAACTTGGTAGCCAGAGTGGAGATGCACAGGAAGGTCAGGACGCAGACGGGGACGGTGGTCAGAGCGGTGACGTTGCCCTGCAGCAGGGTAGAACCGGCGATGCAGGCGAACAGAGCGACCTGAACGGCGCTGGTTCTTGCGGTATTGCCCAGCTTATCCGTAGAGGCAGACAGGACCAGCATCTGAATGGCGCGGTTGTTCTTCAGGGTATCCCAGTAATCCTTCAGGCCGACCTTGACGGGCTTGCCGGTGCCGAAGAACTCAGGACGATCCTTCGGGGTGATGGCGATGACAGCCAGCAGGGTGAAGATGCCGGAAGCGATGGCCGTGAGCAGCCAGAAGGTGTGGAAGAACTGAGTGGAAGCATAGCCGCCGACGTCCTTGTAGCTGTTTGCGATGTTGGCGGTGATAACAGCCAGACCGGCAAACAGGACGGTGTTATACACACCGTCGAAGGAGGCGAACAGAGGACGCTGCTTGGGGTCGTTGGTCAGGCAGGACTGAGCCGACTTGGTAACGACACACTGGCAGGTGTAGCCGAGGTAGTAAACCATCAACACGACCACATAGAAGGGGAAGCGGGCAGCCTGCGGCAGGTTGTGGGTGACATGGAAGGCGACGAAGCTGGTCACGGCCAGAAGGATGTTGCCGATGACCATGAACGGGCGGTTCTTGCCGAACTTGCCGTTGGTCTTATCGACCATGAAGCCCACGAACGGGTCGGTGACGCCATCCCAGATACGCATGGCCATGGTCAGGGAAGAAGCGACCATCATGCCAACGCCAACCCAGCCCATCAGGTAGTAGGTGGCGTAGTTCATCAGGAACAGGTACAGGTTGGTGGCCGTGTTGTTCAGCGCAAAGCAGCCGATACGCCACAGCGGAACGCGGTGGATGCCGTTGGTCTCATAGTTCTTGTCATAGAACTTGTCCGGCAGAGTTCTCGTTTTTGCCATTTCGTTTTCTCTCCTTAATTCGTGAATAGGCGTTCTCCGTTTTGCCCCGTTTAGAAAACCGCACCTGCCACTGTGCGGGCTGCGGGACTTTATGTCATTATTATGAACACATTTCGAAAATTCTGTTAGTAAAATTTTGAGGTGAATCAGGACGATTTTACTATTTTGAGAAGATTTTCACAACTTTCAAAAAAGCTATTGGGTAGGTTGCACAATCAAGTGATATACTAGTATTGCACATTGCCCATGTGCGCGAAACGTCCTGAAAAGAATGTGGGGAAATTGCGGATTTATCCAAAAATATTTCTACTCCGTTTGGAGCCGCGTCATTATAATATAGGTATCATAAAAACGCATCTCTGCATCCCTGTAAAAACGAAAAAGGAGAAACACAAATGGCAGTAAAAGCTTCCGAGCGCGTTCAGCGCTACGTCAATGCAAACGGCCCCACCATCGGCACCGTGGAGCGCAAGGTCCTTTCGCAGGACGGCCTGTACTTCAAGGATATCGACGGCACCGGCACCGTCAGCGCCGTCAACGACTGGCGCCTTTCCCCCGAAGAGCGCGCACAGGCTTACGTCAAGACCCTGACCACCAGCGAGAAGATCGGTCAGCTCTTCACCTCCGACTGGCGGATGGGCCCCAAGTATCCCTCCCCTCGTCTCGCCGCCAACGGCCACAAGCCCGTGGGCGACGAGACCGGCTTGCTGGATGAGGCCCCGGTGGATGTCTCCGACAGCATCTTTGGCCATCAGGCTCTGCCCAGCACCACCGACATGGTCAAGAAGTGCTTCAACCGCCACGTCATTCTCCGCGAGAGCCCCTCGCCCGAAGATCTGGCCGATTACCTCAACCAGCTGCAGTACCTGACCGAGACCTGTGAGCACTTCGTGCCCATGCAGATCATGTCCAACAGCCGCAACGAGAACGGCGAGGTCGTCTTCGGCATGAACGATGCCACCGGCGTGTTCGCCACCTATCCCGGCACTCTGGGCATCGCAGCCGCCGTCAAGGGTACCGCCCGTATCGACATCATCGACAAGTTCGCCGACACCATCCGCCGCGAGTGGAACGCATGCGGCCTGAAGAAGGGCTATATGTACATGGCCGACTGCGTCACCGACCCCCGTTGGCAGCGCACCTTCGGCACCTTCGGCGAGGACCCGGAGCTGATCGAGGAGATCTTCGACCACCTGATCCCCGGCATTCAGGGCGGCAGCAACGGTGTCACCCCGGAGGGCGTATCCGTCACCGTGAAGCACTTCCCCGGCGGCGGTGCCCGTGAGAACGGCTTTGATCCCCACTATGCCGCTGGTCAGTGGAACATCTACGCCACCCCCGGCTCCCTGCAGAAGTATCACATCCCGGCTTTCCGTGCGGCCATCCGCCACAACGCCGAGTCCATCATGCCCTACTACTCCAAGCCCTGCGCCGAGAAGAGCGCCCCGCAGGAGGACTTCAACGGCAACCCCATTGCGCTGAACCCCTACGGCTTTGCTTATAATAAGGTGTTCATCGACGGGATGCTCCGCAGCCAGATGGGCTTCAAGGGCTACATCAACTCCGACACCGGCATCGTCCACAACATGTGCTGGGGCGTCGATATGCTGGACGAGCCGGAGCGCATCGGCTACGCCGTCACCCAGAGCGGCGTGGACCTGATCTCCGGTCTGCTGGACAACGAGCTGGGCGAGGAGAGCTATGCCCGCGCCACCAATGACTACTACGACACCCACGAGGTGCCCGCCGGCTTCAAGAAGGAGGACCTCGTCCTGACCGACGAGAGCCTGAACCGCGCCGTCAGCCGCACCCTGACCGAGTTGTTCCGTCAGGGCATGTTCGAGGACCCCTACGCCGACCCCAAGAAGGCCGCCGAGGTCGTAGCCACCAAGGCCGACTGGGAAGAGGCTGCCCGCGTCCACCGCGAGAGCGTTGTCCTGCTGAAGAATGACGGCACCCTGCCCCTGAAGAAGGGCTGCAAGGTCTACGCCGAGGCCTTCGGCAAGAGCGCCGAAGCCAGCGGGGCTGCGACCAAGGCCCTGCGGGAGATGCTGGGCGATGTGGTTCTGGTGGATGACCCCGCCGCAGCCGAGATCGCCCTGCTGATGGTCAGCCCCCAGTCCGGTGCGTACTTCAACGCTACCCCCGGCTATCTGGAGCTGGACATCTGCGAGGACAAGACCGTCTGCAACGTGGACGAGAGCGGCAAGCCCACCGCCGAGACCCACAAGGAGACCACGCTGGTGGGTGCCAACCGCATCCCCGGCATCGCCGAGGCGGTCCACGCACACGGCGGCAAGGTCGTCTCCAACATCAACTGCCCGCTGGCTTGGGAAGTCGGCAGCATCGAGAAGGTCTCCGACGCGCTGACCGTCGGCTTCGACACCTATCCTTCCGCTACGCTGGACGTCATCTTCGGCCGCTTTGCCCCGGTCGGCAAGTTGCCGCTGACTCTGCCCAAGGGCGATGAGGTTCTGGCTGTCAACCCGGACGGCGTCTGCGTCAGCCCCAACGACGTGCCCGGCTACGCCAAGGATGCCTATATGCCCGACAGCATGAAGGACGAGAACGGCAAGGCTTACGCCTACCGCGATGCCGCCGGCAACTACTATGAGATGAACTTCGGTTTGAATTACTAAGCTTTCATCGATAATCAACACCCCTTCCGGGGTGTTGATTATCGATTTTCACAAGGAGAATCAAATGCCTCAGACACAGAAAAAGCAAGATATGGGCACCGGCGACGTCAAGAAGCTGCTGCTCCAGCTGATGATCCCGGCGGTCGTAGCGCAGGTGGTCAATCTGCTGTACAACATCGTGGATCGCATCTACATCGGCCACATCTCCGGCATCGGTGCGGCGGCGCTGACGGGCGTGGGCCTGTTCACCCCCATCCTGATGCTGCTGAACGCCTTTGCCATGCTCATCGGTGCGGGCGGTGCCCCCCGCACCGCCATTGCCATGGGCCAAGGCGATAAGGAGCAAGCGGAAAAGATCATCAGCAACAGCTTCACCATGCTGATGATCTTCGCGGTGTTCTTGACGGGCGTGTTCTACGCCAGCGCACCCACCCTGCTGCGCCTGTTCGGTGCCAGCGATACCACCCTGCCTTACGCGCTGGCCTACAGCCGCATCTACATCCTCGGCTCGGTCTGCGTCCTCATCGTGATGGGCATGAACCCCTTCATCACAACGCAGGGCTTCGCCAAGATCAGTATGCTCACCACCGTCATCGGTGCGGTCATCAACATCATTCTGGACCCCATCCTGATCTTCGCGTTGGGTCTGGGCGTGCAGGGCGCGGCCATCGCCACCGTGCTCAGTCAGGCCGTGGGTGCCATCTGGATCCTGCGCTTTCTCACCGGCCCCAAGACCACTCTCAAGCTGAAAAAAGAGTACCTGAAGCCGGAAAAGAAGACCATCCTGCCCGTCGTAGCGCTGGGCATATCCTCTTTCGTCATGCTCTCCACCGAGAGTCTGCTCTCCATCAGCTTCAGCTCCAGCCTCGCCCGGTATGGCGGCGACGTGGCCGTGGGCGCTATGACGGTCATCACCAGCGCTTCCCAGCTGGCGACCCTGCCCCTTCAGGGCATCTGCCAAGGCGGCCAGCCGGTGATGAGCTTCAACTTCGGCGCGGGCAAAAAGAGCCGCGTCAAGGAGGCCTTCCGCTTCCAGTTGACCCTCTGCTTCGGCTACACGACCCTGTTCTGGCTGCTGATGATGCTGGTTCCCGGCGCGGTGGCGGGCATCTTCACTTCGGACGCCGCCCTCATTGAGTACACCACATGGGCCATGCGCATCTATATGGCTGGCATCTTCGCCATGGGTGTTCAGATCGCGTGCCAGCAGAGCTTCATGGCGCTGGGACAGGCCAAAGTCAGCTTGCTGCTGGCCTGTCTGCGCAAGATCATCCTGCTGATCCCCCTCATCTTCATTTTGCCGCATCTGGTTTCTGAACCCGTTTTCGGCGTCTTCCTCGCCGAGCCGGTCAGCGACATCCTTGCTGCAGCCGTTACCGCCTTCACCTTCTTCACACGGTTCAATAAGATCTTGGACAAGGGTGCGGGCAAAGTCTGATTGAACGGAGGTATACCATGGAAAAGAACGTTCTGAATACCGACCTCTCCGGCAAAGTCGCCGTTGTCACCGGTGCCAGCGGCACCCTCTGCTCCATCTTCGCCAAGGCCTTGGCCCGCGCGGGGGCGAAAGTTGCCCTGCTGGGCCGGAATATGGACAAGCTCAAGGCGCTGGCCGATGAGATCGAAGCCGAGGGCGGCGTGGCCAAGGGCTACACCTGCAACGTCATGAACAGGGCCAACTGCTTACAGGTGGCCGAGGACGTGCTGGCCGACCTCGGTCCCTGCGACATCCTCGTGAACGGTGCGGGCGGCAACAATTCCCGCGCCAATACCGACAAGGAATATTTCGAGATGGGCGACCTCGACACCGACACCGTGACCTTCTTCGACCTCGACGAGAGCGGCGTGGAGATGGTGTTCAACCTGAACTTCATCGGCACCCTGCTGCCGACCCAAGCCTTTGCCCGCCAGATGGTCGGCCGCGAGGGCTGCAACATCCTGAACATCTCCAGCATGAACGCCTACCTGCCCCTGACCAAGATCCCGGCCTACTCCGGCTCCAAGGCCGCCGTGACCAACTTCACGCAGTGGCTGGCCGTCCACTTCAGCAAGGTGGGCATCCGGGTCAACGCCATTGCGCCGGGCTTCTTCGCCAGCGATCAGAATGCAAAGCTCCTCTACAACGAGGACGGCACCCCCACCGCCCGCACCGAAAAGATCCTGGCTGCCACCCCCATGGGCCGCTTCGGCGACAGCGAAAAGGATCTGGTGGGTGCCCTGCTGTTCCTGCTGAACAACGAGGCTGCCGGCTTCATCACCGGCATCTGCCTGCCCATTGACGGCGGCTTCTGCGCTGGAAAAATGGTGCGCTAATTCTCTGCCTGTATAATCTCGCAACTTTGCAATATTCCCAAAAGGGCACGTTGCAAAATAGTGCCTAACATTGCGGATAGGAACCCGAAAGGGCTTCCTAATCGAGATAAGGGCGGTTAGCCCCGTCCTCTCACACCGCTGTACGAAGGGCTCCCTATACGGCAGTTCAATCGTATAGTGCAGAGACTCGTACCTGCTGGATAGATTATAGCATCCGGTTCGTGCAAGTCTCTCGTTTGTAATAGAACTTGTTAATGTATCCTGAATAATAGAAAAAGCGTAAGTACACTCAATAATCACCTGCACCGGCGAAGTATCTTACACCACTCATGGTTGGAGCGTTTTTGTTTTCCGTAGTTCTTGGGATCGCCTTTGAAATGTACCCGGCTGCAAAAGTATCCGGAATGATGCCGATGGCAGCACTCGGGTCGGAATAGAGGCTTGAAATTTTTGGATGACATATAAAGTGTTGTGCTATGTCTCTAATCAGATATTGAGCCCACTTCTCTTTGATAACAGCGTATCAAAATGTGGAATTCACAAAAGTAAAATACGCAAGCGGTGAAATCTGGAGAAGCGACACAAACTAAAGTTCGTTTAGAAACGCAAGAGAGATTCTTGCGTTTCTTGGACAACATAAGAGAATTTAAAAGAAAGTTAAGAAATGCCTTGCGATTCTTCTTTACTTTTTGCTTGGCTTGTGTTATCTTGGCCCGTTAGTGGAGAGTGTCGCCATTTGGTTGACTATGCTGGATAAGCCACACAGTCC
>OJLA01002225.1_pt1 | contig 11796 bp, 9 predicted proteins | sample 1596611 | NCBI WGS metagenome assembly OJLA01 (sample SAMEA4350168, study PRJEB24818) | metagenome | biome: human; feature: gut; material: faeces | place: Denmark | collected 2013-09
GGAGACTACTAAATCAGGAATCGTCCTTCCTGGACAGGCTAAGGAGAAGCCACAGCAGGCAGAGGTTATTGCTGTAGGACCTGGCGGTGTTGTTGATGGTAAGGAAGTTGTTATGCAGGTTAAGCCTGGTGATAAAGTTATCTATTCTAAGTATTCTGGAACAGAAGTTAAGCTTGATGAAGATGAGAATCTTATCATTGTAAAGCAGTCTGATATTCTTGCTATCATTGAATAATTGACAAAGTCAGTTACAGATGATGGCGGTTTGAACATATAAGAAGTATATTTATTTAGGAGGCTATTATTATGGCAAAGGAAATCAAGTACGGAATTGAAGCTAGAAAGGCTTTAGAGGAAGGTGTTAATAAGTTAGCTAATACAGTAAGAGTAACAATCGGACCTAAGGGACGTAACGTTGTTCTTGATAAGTCATATGGTGCACCACTTATCACTAACGATGGTGTTACTATTGCTAAGGATATTGAACTTGAAGATGCATTCGAGAATATGGGTGCACAGCTTGTTAAGGAAGTAGCAGCTAAGACTAATGATGTTGCAGGTGATGGTACAACAACAGCTACTGTTCTTGCACAGGCTATGATTAATGAAGGCATGAAGAACCTTGCAGCAGGCGCTAACCCAATCGTATTAAGAAAGGGAATGAAGAAGGCTACTGATTGTGCTGTTGAAGCTATCGCACATATGAGCGAAAAGGTAACAGGCAAGGATCAGATTGCCAAGGTTGCGGCTATTTCAGCAGGAGATGAAGAAGTTGGACAGATGGTAGCTGATGCTATGGAGAAGGTTTCTAACGATGGTGTTATCACAATAGAGGAATCTAAGACAATGAAGACAGAGCTTGATCTTGTAGAAGGTATGCAGTTCGACAGAGGATACATTTCAGCATATATGGCTACAGATATGGATAAGATGGAAGCAGTTCTTGATAATCCATATATCCTTATTACAGATAAGAAGATTTCTAATATTCAGGAAATTTTACCAGTTCTTGAGCAGATTGTTCAGAGTGGTTCTAAACTTCTTATTATAGCAGAGGATGTTGAGGGTGAGGCTCTTACAACACTTATTGTTAATAAGTTAAGAGGAACATTCAATGTTGTTGCTGTTAAAGCTCCTGGATATGGTGACAGACGTAAAGAGATGCTTAAGGATATTGCAATTCTTACAGGTGGTCAGGTTATTTCTGAGGAACTTGGACTTGAACTTAAGGATACAACAATGGATATGCTTGGTAGAGCTAAGTCTGTTAAGGTTCAGAAAGAGAACACAGTTATCGTTGATGGCGAAGGCGCTAAGGAAGATATCGATGCAAGAGTTGCCCAGATTAAGGCACAGCTTGAAGAGACAACTTCTGAATTTGATAAAGAAAAGTTACAGGAAAGACTTGCTAAGCTTGCAGGTGGTGTAGCTGTTATCAGAGTTGGTGCTGCAACAGAAACAGAGATGAAGGAAGCTAAGCTTCGTATGGAAGATGCGCTTAATGCAACAAGAGCTGCTGTTGAAGAAGGTGTAGTATCAGGTGGTGGTTCTGCTTACATCCATGCTTCTAAGAAGGTTTCAGAGCTTGTTAAGGAACTTAGCGGGGATGAGAAGATTGGTGCCCAGATTATCTTAAAGGCTCTTGAAGCTCCATTATTCCACATTGCATACAATGCAGGTCTTGAAGGCGCTGTTATCATTAACAAGGTAAGAGAGTCAGAAGTTGGTACAGGATTCGATGCATATAAGGAAGAATATGTTAACATGATTGATGCTGGTATTCTTGATCCAGCTAAGGTTACAAGAAGTGCATTACAGAATGCTACAAGCGTTGCTTCAACACTTCTTACAACAGAATCAGTTGTTGCTAATATTAAGGAGGATGCTCCAGCTATGCCAGCAGGTGGTGCAGGTATGGGCGGAATGATGTAATTCCACAGAATAATTAAAACTTACAGCCCGGTGGATAATTTCCCGCCGGGCAAATTGCTTTAAAGAAAGGTTATTGAATTATGATAGAAGGAACAGTAGAGCAGATTGTTAAAGTTACCGCTCCTAAGATTTCAATTTTTTACAGAATAATACTTGTGATTGCATGTCTGCTTGCAGCGACAACAATTGTGCAGACAGGATGGCTGGGTGTAATAGTTCTTGTTGTATTTATATTCTTTACGGTATTTGTATTTGAATATTATAACGCTGAATATGAATATTCATATGTTAACGGAAGCCTCACTATAGATAAGATTATGGCTAAGTCTGTGAGAAAGAATGTGGGAAGCTTTGACCTTACAAGAGCAACTCTGGTTGCCAAAGTAAACAGTCAGGAAGCTTTGGGCAAGGCAAGGCAGCAGTTAAGGACATATAATTGTTCATCAGGAGTTGATGACCCCGGAGATATTGTAATATACACATATGACAATGACAGCAATGAGATGATAAGACTGTTTATGCTTCCGGATGATTCAATGAAAGAAGCAATTGTAAGTGCTATTGGTAACGGAGTTGCACATTTATAAAAAATGTTTGACTTTTAGTGGCAGTTTTGTTATATTCACTTGTAACATATTTATAAACTGACTAAGATGTCAGATACTTGTAGAAACATCCGGATTAATTTATTTATTCGGATTTTTTCTATATATTAAAACACAACAGAAAGCGAGGATTTTAGCAAAATGGGTAAAATTATTGGTGAAGGCATTACATTTGACGACGTACTTTTAGTTCCACAGTATTCAGAAGTAACACCTAATATGATTGACCTCTCAACACAGCTCACTAAGAATATTAAACTTAACATTCCTTTAATGAGTGCAGGTATGGACACAGTTACAGAACACAGAATGGCAATCGCAATGGCTAGACAGGGCGGTATTGGTATTATTCATAAGAATATGTCAGTAGAAGCTCAGGCAGAAGAAGTAGACAAGGTTAAGCGTTCAGAGAATGGTGTTATCACAGACCCATTTTTCTTACATCCAGATAATACATTACAGGAAGCTAATGACCTTATGGGCAAGTTCAGAATCTCCGGAGTACCTATCACAGATGATAATGGCAAGCTTGTTGGTATCATTACTAACAGAGACCTTAAGTTTGAGGAGCATTTTGAAAGACCAATCAAGGAGTGCATGACAAGCGAGAATCTTATCACTGCTCCTGTTGGAACTACTCTTGAAGAGGCTAAGAAGATATTAGGTAAGGCAAGAAAAGAGAAGCTTCCTATCGTTGATGATGATTATAAATTAAGAGGACTTATTACAATTAAGGATATCGAGAAGAGCGTTAAGTATCCGTCTTCAGCACATGATTCACAGGGCAGACTTTTAGCAGGTGCTGCTGTTGGTATCACAGCTAATGTTATGGACAGAGTCCAGGCACTTGTTAATTCAAGTGTTGACTGTATTGTAATTGATTCAGCTCATGGTCATTCTAAGAATATTATTACAACTCTTAAAGAGATTAAGTCAGCATTCCCCGATCTTCAGGTTATTGCCGGTAATATTGCAACAGGTGCAGCTGCAAAGGCTCTTTGTGAGGCTGGTGTAGATGCTGTTAAGGTTGGTATCGGACCTGGTTCTATCTGTACAACAAGAGTTGTTGCAGGTATTGGTGTTCCACAGGTTACAGCCGTTATGGATGCTTATGCAGAGGCTAAGAAGTATGGTGTTCCTGTAATTGCTGATGGTGGTATCAAGTATTCAGGAGATATCGTTAAGGCTATCGCAGCAGGTGGTAATGTCTGCATGTTAGGAAGCCTTCTTGCAGGTTGTGATGAGGCTCCTGGTACATTCGAGTTATTCCAGGGAAGAAAGTACAAGGTATACAGAGGAATGGGTTCTATCGCTGCCATGGAGAACGGAAGCAAGGACAGATATTTCCAGACTGGTGCCAAGAAGCTTGTTCCTGAGGGTGTTGAAGGACGTGTTGCTTATAAGGGTCTTGTTGAGGATACTATATTCCAGCTTATGGGCGGTCTTCGTTCAGGTATGGGATATTGTGGAGCACCTACTATTCCAGTACTTCAGGAAACAGCTCAGTTTATTAAGATGTCTTCAGCAGCTTTAAGAGAGAGTCATCCACATGATATTCATATCACTAAGGAAGCTCCTAACTATTCAGTTGAGGATAAGTAATTATCAGTAAGAATTGTCATCCGGGCAGATTATTCTGCCCGGTGTTTTTTTTCAGAAGCAAAATGTATTTTCTTCTGAAATTATTGCTATTAAATAACTATATGATGTATAATAAATTGAATATAATATATTTTAATGTGAATGATATAGAAAAGGTTATGGACAACGAATAATGTATAATTACCGTATTGAAGCAGAGTATGATGGTGGAAGATATGATGGATGGCAGAGACTTGGAAAAGATGCCAGCACCAATACAATAGAGAGTAAGCTTACAGAGATAATAAGTAGAATGACTGGAGAAACAGTTGATATGTATGCCGGTTCAAGAACTGAGAAGGGTGTGCATGCACTTTGCCAGACTGCTAATTTCAAGCTTGAGAAAGAAGTTAAAGCATTTGAACTGAAGAATTATCTTAACAGATATCTGCCAAGAGATATTGCAGTTATGTCAGTGACAGAGGTTGATGAAAGATTTCATAGCCAGTTGAATGCCAGACTCAGGATATATGAATACAGGCTGGATACAGGCAATGTAGCCAATGTGTTCCGAAGGAAATATGCTTATCATACATTTGATATGCCTGATTTTGATGCGATGAGAAAAGCTGCAGGATATTTTGAAGGCAGGCATGATTTTAAAGCATTTACAACAGCTAAGAAGAGCAAGAGTACAGAAAGAACAATTAAGAGAATAAGTATCGAGTATGAAGGAACAAGAGCATACATAAGAATTGAAGCGGATGATTTTCTTCATAACATGGCAAGATATATGGTAGGAATGCTGATTGATGTAGGTAACGGATTAAAGAAACCGGAAGATGTCAGGAGATGTCTTGACGGAGAGAATGTCCAGATGTCACTTCCAGCAGAGAGCTATGGTCTGTTCCTTGTTAAGGTGATTTACTAGATAATATTAAAGGTGGAGAATAATGAAGACAATTATTGAATTAATTACAGATGAACTTAAGAGTGTGTTCACAGAGTGTGGCTATGATGAATCATATGCAAGGGTAACTGTATCTAACAGACCTGACTTGTGTGAATTCCAGTGTAATGGTGCAATGGCGGCAGCCAAGGCATACAAGAAAGCACCATTTATGATAGCAGATGAGATTGTTGCAAAGCTTGCAGACAACAAGATGTTTTCTAAGATTGAAAGCGTAAAGCCGGGATTTATCAATATTAATATATGTGAAGATTATTTGGCTGGATATCTTAATGAGATGTCTGAAACAGAGAAGTTTGGATATTTTAATGCTGATAAGGAAAAGACTGTTATTGTAGATTATGGCGGAGCTAATGCTGCAAAGCCTCTTCATGTCGGACATTTACGTTCTGCAGTTATAGGAGAAAGTGTTAAGAGAATCAATACATTTGCTGGAAATAAAACTATAGGTGATGTCCATCTTGGAGACTGGGGTCTGCAGATGGGACTTATCATTGAAGAATTAAGAGATAGAAAACCAGAACTTCCGTATTTTGATGACAGTTTTACCGGTGAGTATCCAGAGGAAGCACCATTTACTATCTCAGAGCTTGAGGAGATTTATCCGGCAGCTTCTGCAAAGTCTAAGGAAGATGCTGCATTTGCAGAAAGAGCTCATGAAGCTACACTTAAGTTACAGAGCGGTGACAAGGCATGCCGTGCAATATGGCATCATATTATGAATGTTTCTAAGGCTGATCTTAAGAAGAATTATGACAATCTTAATGTACATTTTGACTTATGGAAGGGAGAGTCTGATGCACAGCCATACATTGATGATATGGTTAATAAGATGATTGATGATGGAATCGCTCATAAGAGTCAGGGAGCAACTGTTGTTGACATACAGCAGCAAGGAGATACCAAAGAACTTCCTCCATGTATCGTAAGAAAGTCTGACGGAGCAGCCCTTTATGCTACATCTGATCTTGCTACTATTGTTGAAAGAGAAAAGTTATATAAGCCGGATACATACATTTATCTTGCAGATAAGAGACAGGAACTGCATTTTACACAGGTATTCAGAACTGCCAAGAAGGCTGGAATTGTAGCACCTGATGCCGATATGAGATTCGTAGGTTTTGGTACTATGAATGGTCAGGATGGCAAGCCATTCAAGACACGTTCGGGTGGTGTCATGAGACTTGAACATCTTATAGCTGATATTGATGAAGCAGTATATGAGAAGATTATGTCTAACAGAACTGTTGAGGAATCAGAAGCAAGAGATACAGCTAAGATAGTTGGCCTTGCAGCTTTAAAGTATGGTGACCTTTCTAATCAGGCATCTAAAGATTATGTATTCGATATTGACAGATTTTCTTCATTTGAAGGTAATACGGGTCCATATATTCTGTATACAATTGTAAGAATTAAGTCTATCCTTAACAAATACAAGGAGAATGGCGGAAGTCTTGAGAATCTTAAGATTATGGGCGCAAAAGAAGAAAGTGAGAAGAATCTGTCGTTATCACTTATTAAGTTTGCAGATATGATTGATGGAGCATATAAGGATAACGCACCACATAAGATATGTCAGTTCATATATGAAGTATCTAATGCATTTAATGGTTTTTATCATAATAATAAGATACTTTCAGAACCGGATGAGGTTAAGAAGGCAAGTTATATTGCGCTTATCAGCCTTACCAAGAGCATTCTTGAGCAGTGTATTGATTTACTTGCAATTGAATGCCCTGACAGAATGTAAAGGAGAAATTTGATGGATAAATTATTATCATTTGCAATACCATGTTATAACTCAGCAGAGTATATGGAGCATTGTATTAATACAGTGATTGCTGGAGGGGATGAGGTTGAAGTTATTATAGTTGATGATGGTTCAACAAAGGATAATACATATGAGATAGCAAAGCGTTATGAGCAGGAATATCCAGAAATAGTTAAAGCTGTACATCAGGAGAATGGTGGACATGGTGATGCTGTTAATACGGGGCTTAAGCATGCTACAGGTAAGTTTTTTAAGGTTGTTGACAGTGATGACTGGGTAGATTCCAAGAGCTATAAGAGGATGCTTGCGACTCTCAGGAGTTTTGAAGAGGGTGAAGAGCCAGATATGGTTATCGCTAACTATGTGTATGAGAAGGTTGGAGCAAAGAGAAAGAAAGTCATTCATTATGAGAATGTATTTCCAGTTGGACAGATGTTTACATGGGATGACATTAATATTGGTGATTTTAAGGTTGACCAGTACATTCTTATGCATACTGTAGTATACAGAACGCAGCTTTTAAAGGATTGCGGATTACAGCTCCCTAAGCATACATTTTATGTTGATAACATATTTGTATTTGAGCCGCTTCCATATGTTAAGAAAATGTATTATGTTAATACGAATTTCTACAGATATTTTATTGGAAGAGAAGATCAGTCGGTTAATGAAAGTGTCATGATTTCGCGTATTGACCAGCAGCTATCTGTTAATAAGAGAATGATTGATTCGTTCATTTCAGAGAACCCTCAGAATATCAATTGCAGAAAGTATATGATTAATTACTTAAGAATTATGATGGAAGTATCATCTATTTTTCTTATTGTATCTGGAACAAAAGAACATCTTGAAAAGAAAAAGGCTTTGTGGCAGTATGCCAAGGATAAGGATGAGGCACTTTATAAGAAGTTAAGACACAGCCTTTTAGGATGGTCTGTTAATATTCCGACAGCTGCAGGAAGATGGGTGTCTAAGCAGGGATATAAGATAGCTAATAATATAATAGGTTTTAATTAATATGTTTAGAGGAGAGTAAAATATGTCTATAATTGATGCATTCAGACTTGATGGAAAAGTTGCAGTTGTTACAGGTGCTAATACAGGACTTGGACAGGGAATGTCTGTTGCACTTGCACAGGCAGGAGCTAAAGTTGTAGGAGTTGCGAGAAGATCATGTGAAGATACGAAGAAGCTTATAGAAGCTGATGGAGGAGAATTCACAGAGGTTATAGCAGATCTTTCGGATATGGCAGCGATTGAGACTATTGTTAATGGAGCACTTGCTGCATATGGACAAGTTGATATTCTTGTTAATAATGCAGGACTTATTAAGAGAAATGATGCTATTGATTTTACGGAAGATGAATGGGATAGTGTTATTCAGGTTAATCAGAAGATGGTATTCTTTTTAAGTCAGGCATTTGCAAAGCAGTATATTAAGCAGGGACATGGTGGTAAGATTATTAATATTAATTCTATGCTTTCATATCAGGGTGGAATAAGGGTTCCTTCTTATACAGCAAGTAAGAGCGCAGGAATGGGCCTTACAAAGGCTATGTGTAATGAATGGGCAAGCCATAATATTAATGTTAATGCGATTGCACCAGGATATATGTCTACTAATAATACAGCACAGTTAAGGAGTGATTCTGACAGAAGCGAAGCTATTATAGACAGAATTCCGGCAGGACGCTGGGGTACTCCGGACGATATGAAAGGAGCGGTTGTGTTCCTTGCATCAGCTGCATCTGATTACGTTAATGGATTTACACTTGCTGTTGATGGCGGATGGCTTGCAAGATAATTAAGAATAAAAAAGCGTTTCAACTTTAACTGGTTGAAACGCTTTTTTTATAGTTCCTAGAAATTGATTTTGCAAATGTTTCTATCAACATGTGACTTGATGTAGGCAGGAACAGCAGCTTTAATGTCATCTGGCATGTCCTTCTGGCTTAACATGACAATCATGCGTCCTTTGTTAAATAACATGTAATAGCCGAATTTGTTGTAAACATTAGTGAACTGATTCCATTCGTATGTATATACAAGGTTATGGTCAGGAATATCAGCCATGATAGCATTATCCATAAGAGTTATAGTACAAGGCGCTTCCTCAGATGGATCTCTGTGTTTCAGGTGATAGTTCACGCTTGACTTGAACTGGTATCCGAATATATATAACGGATAAAACCAACATACAGCATAAAGAATCAACAGAAAGCTTGAGTAAAAATGCAGACACAGAAGCACGATAGATATAACTGCAGGTGTCCATGACAATATAAGTTCGATAGGGTTTCGTACGAATCTGTTCCAGAAAACTATTCTGGAATAATCTTTTCCAGAAGCTTTTAGTGTTGTGTTGAATTTAATAATATCCATAATAATCCTCATAAATAAATTGATATAAAGATATAATAACACCCCATCTGATATAAAACAATTAATTATCTGTTAAATTAAAAATATGAGTTTTCAAAAGGCTCGTAATAAGTTATAATATTATTAATATTTATATGGCGTAAAAGTAATGTTTTGAGAAGGGGTAAGGGCATAGGTATGGGGCTTCAAGGCATAACGGATAGTGGAACAATTATTTATAAAGGGAAGTCTTCCTATGAGGTTGTACAGAAAATTCTTGATAATATAGATTCTGGAATTGTTGTGTGTGCTACGGACTCAGGAGAGGTGCTTTTTGAGAACAGAATTGCGGCAAGAGTGCCGGAAATCCATAGAACAATTATGGATTGTATACACAATGCTCTGGAAAGTGGTGATGTACAGGGTAGAATTGGTACACCGATGGAAAGATATAATACGGAATCAAGTCTGTGGTTTGAGGTGAAGTTCACACAGCTGGTGTGGATTAGTGGGATTAATGCAATTGCTGCATCAGCAGCTGATATTACACAGAAGAAAAAGAACCAGCAGAAGATAGAATATCAGGCACACAATGATTTTCTTACAGGCTTATACAACAGGATGAAATGCGAGGTTGATTTAAGGAAAGCAATAAAAGATTCAGTGCAGAACGGTAATAAGGGAGCTGTATTATTTATAGATCTGGATGATTTCAAACATATCAATGATGGGCTTGGACATCAGTATGGCGATATCCTGTTACAGCAGATAGCAGCGGGGATTGCAGGTATTCCAGGACTTCGGGGACATTGTTACAGAATGGGTGGAGATGAATTTGTAATAATTGTTGAACCGGAGCTTTTTGGGGATCTGGATAAGGTTATTAACAATATAACATTATTATTCAATAAACAATGGTATCTTATGGAAACAGAGTATTTCTGCACAATGAGTATGGGAATAGCATTCTTTCCTGACAACAGCGTGGATGTACATGAGATAACTAGAATGGCAGATGTTGCGATGTATGCAGCCAAGCGTTCAGGAAAGAACAGATATGTATATTATAGCAGTGAAGTAGAGAGTGCAACTGCCCAGCGTCTTGATATTGAGAACAGTATGAGACAGGCGGTTTCTACAGGAATAGACGAATTCGTAGTATTCTATCAGCCGGTTGTGAATGCTGATACGCAGCAGTGTACATCATGTGAAGCACTTGTCAGATGGGATAGCAAGGCACTGGGTTTTATGGGGCCTGGAGAGTTTATCCCACTTGCAGAATATCTTGGGCTAATTACATCAATTGGTGATTACGTTCTAGAGGAAGCATGCAGACGCTGTAAACTGTGGAATGATAATGGACATCCGGCTTTCTATGTTAATGTTAATCTATCGGTTGTACAGCTGTTACAGAAGGATGTTGTAGAGAATATCAAGAAAATTCTTGAAAAAACAGGAGTTAATCCTAAGAATATTGTACTTGAGATAACAGAGAGCTTTGCTATCAATGATATGGACAGGGTACTTGAGATAATCCGTGGAATTAAGGAATTAGGGCCAAGGATTGCGCTTGACGACTTTGGAACAGGTTATTCTAATTTAATGAATATCAGTAATCTTGAGCCAGATATTGTAAAGCTTGACAGAGGCTTTACATTAAAGGCACTGTCACGCTCATATGAATATCAATTGATGCAGTATGTGATTGAGATGGTTCATAAGCTAAATCAGTATGTCTGCGTGGAAGGTGTTGAGACTAAGGAAGACCTCGAAAAGATTAAGGCACTAGGACCAGATTTGATTCAGGGATATTATTACTCGAAGCCTTGCTCGAGGGATGAGTTTTTGAAAAAGTTTTTTGGCTATTCTGAATAGTTACAAGCTTTAAAAAAAGTAATTGCTATTATACTGCTATTATATATAGAAGAAATACGATTTCTTTATTGCTAAAGATTTTGTGTGGAGGAAAAAATAATGAAGGATATGGTAACACTTGGAAGAACGGGTATTACCGTTAATAAAAATGGATTTGGCGCACTGCCGGTACAGCGTGTTTCAAAGGAGGAAGCGATCCGTCTTGTACATAAGGCATATGATGTTGGTGTGAGATTCTTTGATACGGCAAGAGCCTACAGCGATAGTGAGGAAAAGCTTGGGGCGGCTTTTGATGGGATGAGAGAAAAGGTCTATATCGCAACGAAGACAGCAGCATTAACAGTTGAGGGATTTTGGAAAGATCTGGAGACATCTCTTGCAACACTTAAAACAGATTACATTGATATTTATCAGTTTCATAATCCGGCTTTTTGCCCAAAGCCGGGCGATGGAAGTGGTTTGTATGAGGCTATGCTAGAGGCAAAGGCACAGGGGAAAATTCGTCATATTGGAATTACCAATCATCGCTTGACTGTTGCTATGGAGGCAATTGAGAGTGGATTGTATGAGACTCTGCAGTTCCCATTTTGTTATTTGGCGACAAAGAAGGATATTGAAGTTGAGGAGGCCTGTTCAAAGGCAGGTATGGGATTTATTGCAATGAAGGCATTGTCTGGAGGATTAATTACTGATTCAAGAGC
>OJLA01002244.1_pt1 | contig 11710 bp, 12 predicted proteins | sample 1596611 | NCBI WGS metagenome assembly OJLA01 (sample SAMEA4350168, study PRJEB24818) | metagenome | biome: human; feature: gut; material: faeces | place: Denmark | collected 2013-09
CAGATGTAATATAAAGAAAAATATTTTACTTAAGTCTTTTTTTTGTTATAATATATGTGATTAAAGGAAGGTGCAATTATGAGTGGACAATCAAAATGGGCAACAATTCATAGAAAAAAAGGTGAATTAGATGCACAAAGAGGAAAAATATTTCAAAAAATAGCAAAAGAAATAATGATAGCAGCTAAGGGAACAAATGGGGACCCTAACGATAATCCAGGACTTCGTGCTGTTATTGAAAAGGCAAGAAGTAATAATATGCCTAAAGATAATATTGATAAAGCAATCCAAAAAGCTATTGGTGGAGCTGGTGGAGAAGAATATGATTCAATAAGATACGAAGGATATGCAAGTGGTGGGGTTGCAGTTATGATTGACTGTTTAACTGATAATAGAAATAGAACTGCTATGCTTGTTCGTAGTACACTTACTAAAAAAGGTGGAAACTTAGGTACTGATGGATCTGTTTCATATTTATTCGAAAGAAAAGGTGTTATTGTAATAGATAAGACAGTTGATGAAGATACTGTTATGATGGTTGCTTTAGATAATGGAGCACTTGATGTTATTGTTAATGATGACACTTATGAAATATATACTGGAGCTAATGATTTCTTAAAAGTAAAAGATGCTTTAGCAGAAATTGGTGTTAAAGACTTTATCACAAGTGAAATTACTTTTGTTCCTAATAATTATATTCCAGTTGACGATGAGACTACTGAAAAGAATCTTGAGTTAATTGATATGTTAGAAGATATAGATGACGTTCAAAATGTTTACCACAATATGGAGGTGAAATAGTGAACGTATCTATCATTGGAACTGGTGCGTATGGAATTGCTCTTGCTTTAATGTTTCATAAAAACAATTGTAATATTAAAATGTGGACTAAATTTGAAGAAGAGAAGAATTCTATATTAAAAAACAGAATTAATGAAAAAGTTTTGCCTGGCGTAAAATTACCTGATGATATAACTATTTCAACTAATTTTAATGAAGTAGTAGAGAACGCAAAATTAATAGTAATTGCTGTTCCTGCTGGGTTTGTTGATGATATCAGTGTTTTGTTAAAAGATGTAATCAAAAAAGACCAATACGTATTGATTGCTTCTAAAGGAATTGAACGTGATAGTTGCCTTTTTGTAACTGATATTTTTACTAAACATATAAAATCTCGTAAATATGCAGTTATATCAGGACCATCTTTTGCTGTTGATATGGTAACAAATTGTCCTATTGGAATGAGTATTGCAAGTTCTAATAAACAAACTATAAAACTAGTAAAGAGTCTTTTAGAAAACGATTCTTTAAAACTTAGAGAAACAAAAGATGTGATTGGTGTTGAAATTTGTGGATCTATTAAAAACGTAATAGCAATAGCAGCAGGAATACTTGATGGTTTAGGATTTCCTGAATCTACTCAAGCAATGTTTATAACTGAATCAGTTCACGATATAAAAGAATTAATTAATAAGCTTGGTGGAGATAAGAAAACAATCCTTTCTTTTGCAGGATTTGGTGATTTATTATTAACAGCAACAAGTAAAAAAAGTAGAAACTTTACTTATGGTTATATGTTAGGTAAAAAAGAAAGTAAAGAAAAAATAGATAATTACGTGCAAAATACAACAATAGAAGGATTATATACAATAAAATCAATATATAAGTTATTAAAAAATAAAAAAGTAAAAATTCCTATAATAAATTTAATTTATGATATTATAGAAAATAAGAAAACAGTAGATGAATTACCACAATTTTTATTAGAAAAAAAATAAAGTATATGTTATACTGAGTAAAGTATTGATTATAAAAAAGCAATACATTTAATCAGTATAATTTTTTTGGGGGAGATATCATATGTCAGAAATTTTGTTATTTGTATGTCCTAGCTTACTAGCTTTAGACATATATAGAAGAATATCAGTTAGCGAAACAAAAAAAGATTTAGTATCTTACTTATCGACATTTGGAACATTTATGGTTTTAATTAATATGTTATCATTACTAGTTATAAAGTTTTATTCAAGTGTTGATGAACAACTACTTTCTTATTTAACTGATAGGTTATCATTTAGTTACAAATATTTAATTGTTGCATTGGTTTTTGCAGTAATCATATCTTTCGTTTATGATTATTTAGAGAAAAATTTTAAGTTTAGAGTAAAGGTAGAAAAAAATTCAAAAGAAAAGAAAGTAAATAAAAAGTAGTATGAAAAAAATATTAAAAGCATTTATACCAATATTTGTACTATTAATATCTTTCTTAATTTTTTCTGCTAAATGGGCTTTAAAAACTTTCTCTAATGTAACTATTGATGAGATAGTATATCATTTAATGGTTCCTATAGAAGGAACTAATATGGATACGATATATAGCTTTATTTTTGAAGTAATTCCAATTACTATTATTGTGGCAACTATAGTTAATCTTTATCTTTTTTATAAGTCTAAAACTAAGGTAACTTTTGAGTTTAGTTTTAAAGATAAGTTAAAAAGTATTCAGATATTTCCTCTTAGAATAAAAACATTATATAAGGGATTAGCTGTTTTTGTTCTTGGTATTACTCTTTTATATTTTTCTACTACTGATTTAGGAATAATACCTTATATAAAAGCACAATTACAACGTTCAACTTTTATAGAAGAGAATTATGTAGATCCTAGCACTGTAAAAATAACATTTCCTAAAGAAAAGAATAATTTGATTTATATTTATCTTGAATCTATGGAGAATACTTATAAGTCAAGAAGTACTGGTGGTGCAATGGATAGTAATTTGATTCTAGATCTTACTAAATTAGAAAATGGTAATATTTCTTTTAAACCAGGAGTTAGAAATATATATGGTAGTGGTTATACTATGGGATCAATGGTTTCACAGACAGCTGGTATTCCAATAAAAATTGCAGTTAGTCAAGAATCATGGAACGCTAGAGAAAATATTCTTCCTGGGGCTATAACAATTGGAAATATTTTAGATAAAGAAGGATATAATCAAATGATTATGTTTGGATCTGATGGATCTTTTGCATCTCGTAAAACATTCTTTGAAAATCATGGTAACTATAAAGTTTGGGATCTTTATTCCGCAATAGATGAAGGAAAAATGACTAAAGATGATACTGTTTTCTGGGGATTTGATGATTCACATTTATTTACCTATGCTAAAGAAAAAGTACTAGAACTTGCAAAAAGTGATAAACCTTTTAATTTAACTCTTTTAACTGTTAATACTCATGCTGAAGATGGATATCTTGAAGAGTCTTGTTCTAAAAAATATGATGATCAATATTCTAATGTTATTTCATGTTCTTCAAAACAGGTTAGTGAGTTCATTAATTGGGTAAAGCAACAAGATTTTTATCAAAATACAACTATTATATTAGTTGGTGATCATACAACTATGGATATAGATTATTTTAAAGATATTGATAAAAACTATGTAAGAACTGTATATAATGTTATAATTAATCCGAAAAACAAAATAGATGAGTTAAATGTTAATAGGGTATGTTCTGTTGTAGATATGTTTCCAACAACTCTTGCTAGTTTAGGAGCAGAAATAGAAGGAAATCGTTTAGGACTTGGGGTAAATCTTTTCTCAAATGAAAAAACAATTTTAGAAAAATACGATTATAAGTATGTAGATGAAGAGTTGAGAAAGACTTCAATATTTTATAATAATAGATTTATCCTTAACAAAGAATATGAAGATAGCCTTACAAAAGAAAGCTAAAAAAAGAAAATGACAATTTTAGAATTGTCTTTTTTTGTTGTTAGTTTTTCATATTTGTTGTACAATTAATTTATACAATATTACGGAGGTGATAGTATGGAAGATGCTGCACAAACATTTGAAAAAAAAGATTATACAAAAGTTGATTTTCCAGCTGTTAGCGATATAGTCTCTGAATGGACAACTACAGTTTCTTTATACAATGATTCTTATGTAAAAGCACAAGAAGATGCAACATTTAAATCTTTAGAACAATTGGAATTATCTGGTGGATTTCCTAAAAAATTTGATGATGTAATGGAAAGTCTTGCTACTTCTGTTAATGGATATATTACTGAACTTAATTCTTATATTGATGAGTTATCAGCAGAAGACGAAACTTTGAAAGGATTATTCCCACCACCACCTGGAGGCGGTGGTCCTAAGGGTCCTAATGGCCCTAAAGGACCAGGCGAACCTGAAAATCCAGAAATTAATCCAGAAACTGGAATTGATAATGTTGAAAAGCAACTTTCTTATCTTAGTGATATTTCATTATCTGATTTACAAAATGTTGTAGATATACTTAATACGATTGCGACTGATAATAAAATTAGTATAGATGAGTTATTGAATAATGAAACATTAGGTGCTCAAATAAAAGAAATGTTACTTAAAAATGTTAAATTGTCTGAAACTTATAAACAAATGATTGAAGAAGGATCAGTAATTTCTTTGGTAACAAGTTTGAAATCATTAGTAAATGGAGAAGTTAAAGAAGCATTTGGACTTGATGAAGATACAGAATTAACACTTAAGAGTTATTTAGTAAATATTGCAAAAGATAATAACTTAGAGTATTCTGACTTAATTAAAGTAGATACTAATTCTAATATTTTAAAAACTGCTTTATCATCTATGAAAAGCGTTAATTCTTCTTTACAAGCGTTTACAAAGGATGACGTACAATCTAAATTGCTTGCAATTTATGATGGAGATTTAACTGATATGAAAATAGATGATGTATCTCAAAATATTATCAAATCTCATATTGATGTTTTATCTTCTTTAACTGATATAAATTATGAAGAATTGTTAACTGAACCTCTTTATGCTGAGGAAATGATGAATGTTACAGAAAGATTGCAAAGAACTACACTTTTTGCTGATTTATTATCAAATTGTAAAGGTTCTTCAAGTATTCTTTCTTCATTAGGTACGAAGGAGGGATAATATGGCGTATTATATAAAAGTTAATTGGTCACAACTAAAAAAAATGAGTGAAAATACTTTGAAAAATTCAAGCGATTTTGAAGCCTCTCGATTGAAATTTCAAGAAATAATTAATTCTTTAGGAGAGTGTTGGACAGGAATAGATTCTGATGCATTTATAAAAAATTGTAATCAATTTTTGAATAGTCTAAAAGATAATACAATGTATTTTCAAGCTTTAGGTGAATATTTCGATAAAGGTTCAAAAGTTTATAGTGGTGTAGTAAATACCCATTCTGAACAAGTAAAAAAATTAAATGATTTATTAGAAGAAGATAAAAATAAATATAAGATGTATGATGAGAATAATATGGGAGGTGGTATTAATGTCTAAGATTGGAATTGATACAGATACTCTTATGGATAAGATTCAGTCATTAAAAGAAGAAAAGAAAAAAATGGATGAAGTTTTAGAAAACTTTAAAGGAGAATCTTTAAAAATAGATAATTATTGGTCTGGTAATACAGGTGATATGGTTAAAGAGTCTTTGACAGATTATGCATCTCAATTTGATTTTATAAGTAGTAAATTAGAAAATTATATAATATTCCTTGAAAAGGTATCAGCAGCTTATGAAAATGAAGATGCTGGAATAAATAAGAAAATTGATTCAAATAGTGGGATTTTAGTTAAGAAGTAGGAGGGATTGTTTTGGAAAAAGATACAAAAATATATGATTTAAATAAAGAACTTAGTACAATTGATACTTCTACTTTGACTACTTTAAGTACAACAAATACTAGTGTTTTAGAAATCTTATCTGATAGAATATCTACTGTTACTAATAGTGCTAGTGATGATAATTGGGATGATGCTGTAAAAACGGGAATTAGTAGTGCAATTACAAGTATTACAGGATGTATAAATGATGTTATAACTTCTTGTAACTATATTGCTGATGCAAAACCTAAAATAGATAACTTAAAAAAATTATGTAATGATTATGTTACTGAGTATGATAGTTATGAAAAAATGGGACCTGCACCTGATATGTATTTACAAGAAAAAGATGAAGAAGGTAATATAAAAAAAGTAAGAAATCCAGAATATGCTAGTTATATGACTAGAAAAAATGCATTTGAAGATTCTTTACCTAAACTTGCAGAAGAAGTACATAGAGTAGAAAATGCAATTAAAAATTATTTTAAAGCGATTGATTTATCTACTAATACAATTGATGGAAGCATTTATGTTGAAGGTTCCAGTGATATTCAATTTGATTATTCTAAATATTTTGATGGACGTATGGAAGTTGAGTTTGAAGGATGGGTAGATCCTCCTGTTGTCACTGAGACAGTTAATCCTGTAGAACACGTTGATGTAGAAGATGAATCTATAGCTGGAGCTAATGAAACTCAAAATCAAACTATTGATAGGCGTAGTGAAGGTCAATATGAAATAAAATATACAGATGGATCAGAAGTAGATGCTAATAGAACTCAAACTGAAACCTATGAAGATATTAATAATGATGGAACAATTGATGATACTGATAAACTTATTTATGAAAAGATACATGATGATGGAACATTTACTGATGCAAATGGAAATGTTTATGGATATATTCATGATGAGGAAAGCGATACTATTGGACTGGTTAGTTCTAGTACTACTCTTACTGATCAAGAATCTGGTGAAACTGTATATAATGAAGAGCAAGAAAGACTTGGTGCTTATACAGATGCGTTTGGTATAGATTATATTGAAGGAGAAGAAGAAATTAGTCAAAATGGATATACTACTCATACTAGAACTGTTTCATATGGTAATGGTACTGATAGTGGAGAAAAAACTTATAGCTATACGGTAAAAGATGATGATCCAGCTTGTGGTGAATGTATAAATGGAGATGGAGATAGGATTGAGTACTTTAGAGGAGAGGATGATGTTCTTTACGAACGTGTTAATGGTGGAGAACCAGAAGTTCATGAACCAGCTATGGCGACATTTACAATATGTGATGATACTGGTAAGCTAATTGAGTCAATTGAAGTTGATGCAGAAAGTGAATTGGATATTCTAAAGATTAAGTCTTATCTTGATGATGGAAATTTAGCTTGTAATTATCCTAGTGGACAAGGTAGCGCAATGCTAGGACAATTATTATTAGGTGATACTGCTGTTTATGATGCTTGGACCGGTAAAGGATTTGAGTATCATATTGAATATAAGTAATAATTAAAACAAAATTTGTTAAGTAATTGATGCAAAAATTTTTCTATTTTCGCATCAATTTTTTTGTAAGAGAGGTTGTTATATGAATTGATATTTATTTGAAAAAGTTAAGATATTTTAATATTTGAATATATTTTATTTAAGCACTTTTTCTTTTTTCTATTATTTACATATTTCATTTATTAATATATAATATTCTCAATTGAAAGGAAGTATATTATGGAAAGAGAATTTACTGAACAAGAATTGGTAAGACGAGAAAAAGCAAAAAATATTCGAGAAATGGGAATGGACCCATTTGGACATAAGTTCAAACGTGATTCATATGCAGCTGATATAAAAGCCAAATATAGTGAAGTAGAGCATGACGCATTCGAAAATATAACTGATACTGCTACTGTTGCTGGAAGAATTATGTTTATTCGAAAAATGGGTAAAGCATCTTTCTTTACAATAAATGATAAGACAGGTAGTATACAAATTTATATCTCTATAAATGATATTGGAGAAGAAAAATATGAGTTATTTAAAACAGCAGATATTGGAGATATAGTAGGTGTTCATGGAAAAATAATGAAGACAAGAACTGGTGAAGTAACTATCAAATGTTTAGAGTACACACATCTTGTTAAAGCATTAAAACCACTACCAGAAAAATTTCATGGATTAACAGATATTGAAGAGCGTTATAGAAGACGTTATGTTGACTTAATTATGAATGAGGATTCAAGACAAGTTGCCTTTATGCGTCCTAAAATAATTAGATGTATTCAAAATTTCATGGATAACGAAGGATTTACTGAAGTAGAAACTCCAGTTTTAACAACACTTCTTACAGGTGCTAGTGCAAGACCTTTTGTTACTCATCATAATACTCAAGATATTGATATGTATTTAAGAATTGCTCTTGAATTGCCTTTAAAAAGACTTTTAGTAGGTGGAATGGAAGCAGTTTATGAAATCGGAAGAGTATTTAGAAATGAAGGAATGGATCCAAAACATAACCCTGAATTTACTCTTATGGAAGCATATCTTGCATATAGTGATCTTGAGGGAATGATGGATTTAACTGAAAGAATGTACACTAAAATAGCAAAAGATGTTGTAGGTAAAATGACATATAACTGGTGTGGAAATGAAATAAATCTTGAAGGACCTTGGAAAAGAATCAGTATGACTGATGCTATTAAAGAACAAACAGGAATTGATTTCAAAAAAGAAATGAGTCTTGATGAAGCATTAAAACTTGCAAAAGAACACGATATTTATGTAGAAGAACACGAAATGAGTGTAGGGCATATAATTAATAAATTCTTTGAAAAATATGTTGAGGAAACATTAATTCAACCAACATTCTTATATGGTCATCCAATTGAAATAAGTCCTTTAACTAAAAAGAACCCAGATGACCCTAGATTTGTTGATAGATTCGAATTATTCATCGGTGGTAAAGAGTTTGCAAATGCTTACACTGAGTTAAATGATCCTGATGATCAATTAGAAAGATTTGAAGAACAATTAAAAGAAAGAGATAAAGGAAATGAAGAAGCAAATGACATTGATATGGACTTTATCGAATCATTAGAATATGGAATGCCTCCAGCTGGTGGTATAGGATATGGAATAGATAGACTAGTAATGTTATTTACAGAACAGGAAACAATAAGAGAAGTTATACTATTCCCAACAATGAAAGAGAAGTAAGATAATACTTCTTTTTTCTTTTCTTTTTTTGTGATATTATATATTTATAAAGAGGATGAAAAAGATGAAAAAAGTAGGGTTGCTATTCGTTGCTATAGGAATTTTTTTGTGTTTTTATGGGGGATATTCTTTACAAAATGTAAAAGAAGAAAAGAAAGTAGAAAGTTTTAATTATTTTTCATCTCCAACAGATGAAGAACAAAAAGAGGTTTTAAATTTTCTTAAGTTAAAATACAATCTTGAATTTGAAGTTTTGGAACACACAACAAGATATTGCTTAGATTATAAAGATGATGATTATGAAGTTAATTTGTCTTGTAATAATGCTGACTTAATTGAAGATTTATATAAAATAAAAGATAATGACGGGATAACATTCTTTGTAAAAAAAGTAAAAGAAAGTGAGTCTTTTGACAAAAGCGATAATACAGAAAGTAATCAGATAAGTGGTTATTATGATAACTATGTAACATATAAAGCCATTAATAGATATGAAAAAGAGCTTGTTGAAATATTTAAAGTTCTTGGTAATTTAGTAGAAATAAATATTTATGATGGTTTAGGAATTGAAAGAGCTGATTACAAAATAGAAAATGGTAAGTATTCTTACTATGTTCTTTATAAAGATTTAGGAATTAATTCTCAAAGGCTAGTTGATGTTGATATTCCTTTTATGGACTACATTAATTTTATATCAAATATTGGAATTCCTTTAGAGACTAGTTTACATATTAGAGTATCCGCTGATTTAACTAGTGAAAATATTCAAGATATTGTCAAGACAATTGTTGAAAACAAAGATTTTATTACAATGAAATATGGAATTATTTCACAAGAAATTTTATTTGAATATAATGATAAGTATTTTATTAAATATTTAGAAGGAAATAGTTTAGAAATATTAAAATACAATGAAAGTATATTTGAAGATGGAGAAAGAGTTTACGCAAGTGTTATTGTGCTTGATTATTCAGATGTTTCAGAAGATAAGATTCTTTATGATAGATTTATTGATTTAGATAAAATAGATTTAAGAAAGTAGGTGTTTTATGTCATTAAAAGAAAAAATCGATATTCCTAAGTACTCATTAGGAGAAGAGATAATGAGTGCAGTAGTTCATGGAGTTGGGGCACTTTTATCAATTGCAGCTTTAGTTTTATGTGTTGTATTTAGTGCTCATAGTGGGAGTACTATTGCTGTATTAAGTAGTATTATTTATGGTGTTACTTTAATAATACTTTATACAATGTCAACTTTATATCATTCTTTAGCGGTTAATAATGCGAAAAGAGTATTTAGAATAATTGATCATTGTAGTATATTTTTGCTTATTGCAGGAACTTATACTCCATTTACCTTAGTAGCTTTAGAAAAACCATTAGGTTATATTTTGTTTTCGATAATATGGGGTATAGCTATTATAGGTATAATACTTAATGCTATTGATTTAAAAAAATATAAAGCAATATCATTTGTTAGTTATCTTGTGTTAGGATGGATTATCATATTTGCATATAATCCTTTGAAAGAAGCAGTTCCTTATGGAGGAATATTACTTCTTGTTTCAGGTGGAATTGTCTACACCGTTGGTGCTATATTTTATGGCTTTGGTAAGAATGTTAAATACTTTCATTCAATTTTCCATTTGTTTGTATTAGCAGCTTCAGTTTTACATTTCTTATCAATTTTATTATATGTTTTATAGTGTCTAGATAAATTTTTGGGAGGTAAATTATGAAGAAAAGAAATTATGCTTTTTATATTTTAGTGTTAGTAGCTTTTCTATCTTTAACAATTACTCTTGTTGTAAGAACCTTTCAAAATGATACTTTTTATACTATAAAAATAGGGGAAGCAATTACAAAATATGGAATTGATATGAAAGATCACTTTTCATTTGTTCCTAATCTTATGTATACTTATCCTCACTGGTTATATGATTTAATTATGTATTTATTGTATTCATTAGGTGGGTTTAATGCTATATATATTTCAACACTTGCTTTAGGATTTTTGTTATTATTTCTTATGTATTTCTTATGCAATAAAATTATAGATAACAAAATAATTTCTTTTATTTTGTCTTTTATATTTGGGGTTATGCTTTATGGGTATATTACTGCAAGAGCACAGCTAGTTAGTTATATTTTATTTTTAATAATATTGTATTCGATAGAGAAGCTTAGATCTTGTAAAAAGAAAAAATATATCTTTTATATTTTTATTTCTTCATTATTAATAAGTAATATGCATCTTGCAGTGTGGCCTTTTATTTTTGTACTTTTTTTACCATTTATTGTACAAGATATTATTTATTTAAGTATAAAAAAATATAATTTGAAATTTGTTAATAAATTCAATATTGAAATTGAGAAAAGCAGTTTAAAAATAACACTTGTAGCATTGTTTATTTCGTTTCTTACAGGGTTTTTAACACCAAACTTTTTAGTGCCATTTACTTATTTACTTAACACATATTCTGGAGTTTCAACAGGGTTTATTTCAGAACATTCTCCTATGACATTTTCTTATAGGCCAGAGTTTTATATTTTTTTGTTGTTTTTTTTAATTTTAATTTTATTTAAAAATAATAAAAATTTAAAAGAAAATATGTTTATATTATCTCTTATATACTTTATAGGAGTATTTAGTGGCATAATAATAGATTTAATTGGATTGATTGTTTAATGAACTTAGAATTTTTGCTAAAAAATCATAATTTAAAAATAACGAATTCAAGATTGTTAATTTTAAATTTAATTAATAGTTTAGATATAAATGCTACTAAAAAAAATATAATTTTAAAATCTAATATTGATAAATCTACTGTATATAGAAT